>Ga0208638_1000004_pt1 | contig 203659 bp, 181 predicted proteins | sample ETNtaG_34_FD_185753 | JGI IMG/M metagenome (GOLD analysis project Ga0208638, IMG submission 185753) | Marine microbial and viral communities from oxygen minimum zone, Eastern Pacific Ocean - ETNP201306SV51 (SPAdes) (version 2) | ecosystem: Environmental > Aquatic > Marine > Oceanic ...
AAAACAAAAAAAAAACAATTATATGACAATTGCAATTGGTAATGATCACGCTGGTACAGAATATAAATTTGAAATTATAAAATTATTAGAAAGTAAAGGTATTAAAGTTTTAAATTTTGGAACTGATACAAATAATAGTATGGATTATGCAGATGCTATTCACCCAGTAGCTGAAGCTGTTGAAAATAAAAAAGCTATATATGGTATAATAATTTGTGGTAGTGGAAACGGAGCTCAAATGACAGCTAATAAACATCAAGGTATAAGAGCTGGATTATGTTGGAACAATGAATTAGTAGCACTTACAAGACAACATAATAATGCAAATATTTTAGCAATTCCTGCTCGTTTTATATCGTTACAACAAGCATTAGGTTTTGTTGAAATATTTATAAATACTGAATTTGAAGGAGGGCGTCATAAAAATAGAATAGATAAAATTCCCACTACTTGTTGTTAATTTCAACTTTATAAAATTTAAATGAGTTATAATCATTCTCATAACCACAGTACTTTATCACGTAAAAATTTATTAATAACAATTGTATTAAACACCATAATAACAGTTGCTCAATTAATAGGTGGTTTTATTTCAGGAAGTTTAGCATTAATTTCTGACGCTGTTCATAATTTTTCTGATGTTATTTCTTTAATTATTAGTTATTTAGCTAATATTTTAACACATAAAAAGAAACAAACAAAAAAATATACTTTTGGTTATAAACGTGCTGAAATTATTGCTGCATTTATAAATGCAGTATCATTAATTGTGATAGCAATTTTTCTTGGTATTGAGGCTATTGAAAGATTTAGTAAACCAAAAAATATTGAAACTACCTTAGTAATTTGGCTAGCCATTTTAGGGGTAGCAGCAAATGGTTTTAGTGTTTTATTACTTAAAAAAGATGCTCAACAAAACCTAAATATGAGAACTGCATATTTACATTTACTAACAGATATGTTAACATCTGTAGCAGTTTTAATAGGGGGTTTATTAATGAAATATTATCAAATTTTTTGGATTGATGCTTTATTAACTCTTATAATATCAATTTATTTAATTTATTTAAGTTGGGATATTTTAAAAACTTCTACAAAAATTTTAATGCTTTTTGCTCCTAAACATATTGTTATTGATGAAGTTGAAAATGAAGTATTAAAAGTTAAGGGTATAAAAAATATACATCACGTACATATTTGGCAGTTAAACGATAATGATTATCATTTTGAAGCTCATATAGAGTTTAATAAAGATATAAAACTTTCTGAATTTGATATTATTTGTGAATCAATTGAAAAAATACTTTTAAAAAAATTTCAAATAAATCATTGTAATTTACAGCCTGAATTTATTAGAGATGATTTAAAGGAACTAATAAAACAAGATTAAAAAATGCTTCAAATATTTTCAAAAACATATAATGAATTAAAAAAAGAAGAACTTTATCAAATTTTACAATTAAGAAGTGAAGTTTTTGTAGTAGAGCAAGATTGTGTATATCAAGATATAGATTTTAAAGACCAAAAAGCTATTCATATTTTAGGTTATAAACAGGAAAAACTTGTAGCATATACACGTATTTTTAAAAAAGGAGAATATTTTGAAAATGCAAGTATTGGTAGGGTAGTAGTAGTTAAAAAAGAAAGAATAAAAAGCTATGGTCACTTAATATTTAAAGCTTCAATAAAAGCTGTAAATAAGTTTTTTAATGAAGAAGAAATTAAAATTTCTGCTCAAAAATATTTAAAAAATTTTTATGAATCTCACAACTTTAAACAAATAGGAGAGGAATATTTAGAAGATAATATTCCACACATTACAATGATAAATTTTAAATAAATATATAATTAAAAAGTAAAAATTATAAAGGTTAAAAACCTTTCACATAATTATTAAACTAGTCTAAATATAGTCAATACTTTTTTATATTTTAGCAATAATCATTTTTAAAAAAATAATACAACTTATGGCAGCAGATAAAGAGCAAGCGGCAAAATTAAAAGCGTTACAACTTACTTTAGATAAATTAGATAAAGCTTATGGAAAAGGAACTGTAATGAAAATGGGTGATGTAGCTATTGAAGATGTTGATGCAATTTCATCAGGATCATTAGGGTTAGATTTAGCTTTAGGTGTTGGAGGTTATCCACGTGGTAGAGTAGTTGAAATATACGGACCAGAATCTTCTGGTAAAACAACATTAACATTACATGCAATTGCAGAAGCTCAAAAAGCAGGCGGGATTGCGGCATTTATTGATGCTGAACATGCGTTTGATCGTTTTTATGGTGAAAAATTAGGTATTGATGTTGATAATTTAATTATTTCTCAACCTGACCATGGAGAGCAGGCTCTTGAAATTGCTGATAATTTAATAAGCTCTGGAGCTATTGATATTGTAGTAATTGATTCAGTTGCGGCATTAACTCCAAAAAGTGAAATAGAAGGTGAAATGGGTGATTCAAAAATGGGTTTACACGCTCGTTTAATGTCTCAAGCGCTACGTAAACTAACAGGAACTATTCATAAAACAAACTGTACTGTTATATTTATTAATCAGTTGCGTGAAAAAATTGGTGTAATGTTTGGAAATCCTGAAACTACAACTGGTGGTAATGCGCTTAAATTTTATGCATCAGTTCGTTTAGATATTAGAAGAAGAACTCAAATTAAAGATGGTGATAAAGTAATTGGTAATAGTACTAAGGTAAAAGTGGTAAAAAATAAAGTAGCACCACCATTTCAAATTGCTGAATTTGATATTATGTATGGAAAAGGAATTTCAAAAACTGGAGAAATTTTAGACCTAGGTGTTGAGTTTGGAATTGTTAAAAAGAGTGGATCTTGGTTTAGTTACGGAGAAACAAAATTAGGACAAGGTCGTGATGCTGTTAAAGCATTAATTCAAGATAATCCTGATTTAGCTGAAGAGCTAGAAACTAAAATTAAAGAAGCTATAAATTCTGAAGAATAAATTAATTATTATAAAAAATATAATAAACGCCTTAACTATTAAGGCGTTTTTTTTAACACCTTATTTCATTAAATAATTAGTTATAAAATATTTATAGAAATAAAGACTAAACTCCGGTAGATCCAAAACCACCAGCTCCACGCTCAGTTTCACTTAAAACTTCAACTTCTTCCCATTCTGCACGTTCGTGTTTAGCAATTACCAATTGAGCAATTCGCTCACCACTGTTAATTACAAAATTTTCATTAGATAAATTCACTAAAATTACCCCAATCTCACCACGGTAATCTGCATCAACTGTACCAGGAGCATTTAAAACGGTAATTCCTTTTTTTGCAGCCAATCCACTTCGTGGGCGAACTTGAGCTTCTGTTCCAACAGGTAAAGCAATAAATAAACCTGTTTTTACAATAGCTCTTTCTAAAGGTTTTAAAGTAATAGCTTCTTCAATATTTGCACGTAAATCCATTCCCGCTGAAGCAATGGTTTCGTAGTTGGGTAGTTCGTGTGTTGATTTGTTTATGATTTGTATTTTCATTTTATTTATCATTTTCTTTTTAAAATATTTGATATTTCTTTTCTTTCATTCCAATAAATTAAAATTCCAAATATTATAACCAAAGTAAAAGAAACCATATAGTTTTCTCTAAAATAGCTGAATGAAATATATGAAATAATTATAGAGGCTATTAAATAACTACCGGATTTTTTTAAGTTATATGGAACAGGATAATGTTTCTTTCCAATAAAATAAGAAAGTATCATCATAGTACCATAAGCTAATAAAGTAGCCCAAGCAGAAGCTATAAATCCAATTTTTGGAATCATAATAAAGTTTATTATAACCGTAATAATTGCACCAATAATTGAGAAAATCATAGCGTAACGAGTCTTGTCAGTTAATTTATACCATATCGCTAAATTATGATAAACACCTAAAAACAAGTTTGCTAAAAGTACTATTGGAACAATAACAATAGCGTCCCAATATTCTGGATTTTTAATAAATAATACTTTTAGAAAATCTAGAAAAACAACAATTCCAACAAAAACCAATGCGCCAATTATAATAAAATAATTTAGAATTTTAGCGTAAGTTTCTTTAGCATTTTTTTTATCTGAATGATTAAAAAAGAAAGGCTCGGCTCCCAATCTAAAAGCCATAATATATAAATTCATAAAAATTGCCAACTTATAGCAGGCCGAATATATACCCATTGCATTTTTATCAATCATTTTTCCTATTAATATTTTATCTAAATTTTCATTAATAACATACGCAATACCTGCAACCGCAATAGGCCAGCTGTACGATAACATTTTTTTAAATAATAAGGTGTTAAACTTCCATTTAAATTTTATTAAATAAGGTAGAAGAAGTAGAAAAGAAACAGTGCTTCCAATAATGTTTGCGATAAATATAAAGTTAACTTTTGCTGTTCTGGTTGATAGTTCATTTAAGAATACAGGAACGGTTTTACCAGCAGCTTTGAACTCAGGGATAAATTTTAAAAACAACAGGTTTATTACTACAATAATTCCAACATTAATTAGTTTTATAGCGGTATATTTTAAAGGTCGGTTAGACGCTCTTAAATAAGCAAAAGGTATAACCATTAAAGTATCTAGAGCAATAATTCCAATTAACAATTTAAGCTGTAAAGGATTATTATTAAAATCGAAAATGGATGTAAAAAATTCTGAAAAAACAAATGCAATAATTACAAACAGTGTTGTTGTAATAAAAACACTTATAAATGCAGTTGAAATTAAGGAGTCTTTTTTTTCTTCAGTTTTGTAAAATCTAAAAAAGGCAGTTTCCATACCAAAAGTTAAAAGTACAGCCAGTAAGGCAATCCAAATATAAAAATTTGTATTTTCAGCGTAGTTATTTGTAGGTAAAGCATCTGTATGAACTCTAACTAGTAAAAAGTTAATTACTCGTGGTAAAACTGCTGCAATTCCGTAAATAACGGTGTCTTTTAAAAATCGTTTAAGCGCGCTCAAATTAGGTTTGGTATATAAAACTATAAAAGTAAAAAAATAATAGTTATAGTATTATTTTTATACAGAATAAATAAGATGAATTTAGATCTAAACAAACATATTGAAAAGCAAATTAATAAAACTTTAAATTTAAAAGATGTTTATAATTGGCAATTTGTTGGAGGAGGTTCAATAAATGAAACTTACAAACTGAGTTCTAATAACCATTCCTTTTTTGTTAAAAACAATGTAATTTCAGTTTTTAAAAATGGATTTAAAGAGGAAGTTTTAGGTTTACAATTTTTGGAAGATCATAAAACTTTAACACCAAAAATAATTGTTGAAGGTATTTTTAAAAACAATTGTTATTTTGTGTTAGAGTTTATTGAATGTGGAATTAAAACTCAAAATTTTTGGAAAAATTTTGCACTACAATTGGTGAATTTGCATCAGCAAAACAGCGACTATTTTGGGTTGAATCATAATAATTTTATAGGGCAATTGCCTCAAAACAATTCTTTTAAAAAAACATTTGTTGAATTTTTTATTGAAAACAGGTTACAACCACAGGTTTTGTTAGCTTTTAATAATAAACTCATTTCAAAACAACTACTTTTAAACTTTGAAAACCTATACCTTGCGCTTAAAAATATAATTCCAAAAGAAAACCCTTGTGCCGTTCATGGAGATTTGTGGAGTGGTAATTTTATTTGTAATTCAAAACAAAAAGCTGTTTTAATTGACCCTGCTGTTTATTACGGACATAGAGAAATTGATTTAGCAATGACGTATTTATTTGGAGGCTTTTCATCTCAATTTTACCAGACATATATTGAAATTTATCCTTTAGAAAAGGAATTCAATTTTCGAAAAGATATTTACAATTTATATCCACTTTTAATTCATTTAAACTTGTTTGGAAGTTCATATTTACAAGATATAAAAAAGATTGTTTACTCTTTTTAAGCAACCATATCATTTAGTTTCTTTACTTTTGATTTATTAATTTTTTAACAAATGAATGAGAATCCTAAAATTGTTGTCTTTGGTAGTGGAAGTTGGGCAACAGCTATAGTAAAAATGTTGTGTGAAAATATGAATCAAGTGGGTTGGTATATTCGAAATCAAAATTCAATTAATTATATTTTAGAAAATAAACACAATCCTAATTATTTAAGTTCGGCCGAATTTAATTTGAATCAACTAATAATTAGTAGTGATATTAATGAAATGGTTCGTTATGCCGATATATTAATTTTTGCAATACCTTCGGCATTTGTAAAATCTGAATTAGATAAAATAAGTGAGAAATTTTCTGATAAAATTGTATTTTCAGCAATTAAAGGAATTGTTCCTGAAAGTGGATTAATTGTGGGAGAACATTTTTATGAAAACCATCAGATTCCATATGAAAATATTGGGGTTATTACTGGGCCGTGTCACGCTGAAGAAGTTGCTATGGAACGATTATCGTACCTTACGTTAGCATGTAGAGATATGGAAAAGGCTATATTAATAAGTAAATTTATATCTAGTCGTTATATAAAAACGAAAATTTCAGATGATATTATTGGTACCGAATACGCAGCAATGTTAAAAAATATTTTTGCAATTGCAGCTGGTATTGCTCACGGATTAGGCTATGGAGATAATTTTCAATCGGTTTTAATGTCTAATTCTATTCGTGAAATGAAGCGCTTTATTCGTAAAGTTCATAAAATGAAACGTAATATTAATAATTCAGCTTATTTAGGAGATTTATTAGTTACAGGATATTCAACTTTTAGTAGAAACAGAATGTTTGGTAATATGATAGGTAAGGGGTACACTGTAAAAAGCGCTATGATGGAAATGAGTATGATTGCAGAAGGTTATTACGCAACTAAAAGCGCTTTTTTACTAAATGAAAAAAACAAAGCCAAAACTCCAATAATTAATGCGGTTTATGCAATTCTTTATCAAAATAAAAATCCAAAAATAATATTTTCAAAGCTAACAGAAGTTCTAGACTAAATTACATTGCTCTTATAACTGGTTTAATGAAAATTATTTAATTGGCGTTTTATATATGATTTATATTGATTAAAATCATACAAATTTATAAATGTGAATTGTAATTTTATACTCACTTAAACAAAGTATAAAAATGAAAAACAAAACGGGAATTTTATTTGCTTCTGTTGATGGGCAAACATTAAAAATAAGCAAAAAAATAAAAGAAGTTTTTGAAAACAATCACCATTCTATTGAAATTATTAATATTAAAGATTTTAACGGTGAAGTTAAAAATTTTAATAAGCTAATTATTGGTTCAAGTATTAGATATGGTGTTCATAATGATAAAATTATTGATTTCATTAATTTAAATAAAGAAGAACTAGATAAAATTAAAACAGCTTTTTTTTCGGTGAATTTAGTAGCTCGGAAACCAGAAAAAAAACACGCAACCACTAATCCATATGTAGTTAAATTTTTTAATAAAATTAAATGGAAACCTGCTATAGTTGAAGTTTTTGCAGGAATGTTAGATTACAGAAAATATAAGTTTTTTGATAGAATTATGATTCAGTTTATTATGTGGATGACCAAAGGTCCAACTAATAAAAATACTAAAATTGAATATACAAACTGGGATAGAGTTGAGAATTTTGCTAAAAAACTAATAGCATATTAAAATACCAAACAGACAGGGGTGTCTAATTCATATTTTTCAATAAAACATAGTTTACCTGTTTCACCATTTACATCAAAAACAGATATAGAATTGCTTTTTTGGTTGGCGACCAATAAAAATTTACCATTTGTACTCAATGTAAAATTACGAGGCCAATCCCCCCTAGTACTTATATTCTGAATTTTTTGTAAGGTACCAGTTTCTAAATTTCTTTTAAAAACCACTATAGAATTTTCCCCTCTGTTTGATCCGTAAACAAATTGTTGTTTTTTTGAAATATGAATATCCGCACAAAAACTTATTCCTTCAAAATCATCAGATAATGTTGATTCGTTTTGAATTAACTCATAATTACCCCCTTCTTTTTTAATAGAAGTAATGGTGTTTGCGTATTCATTAATTACATATAAAAATGCACCAGAATTGTCAGTAATAAAATGTCTTGGACCTGCATTTTCAGTCATTTCTACCAAAGAGTTTGTTTTTAACTGAAAATTATCCTGTTTGTTTTCATATTCAAAAACTGAATTTCTACCTAAATCGGCAACAAATAAAGAATTACTAATAAATTTAGCATAATGAGCATGAGATTGCACGCTATCTAAATTATGGTTTAATACTTGTACAACTTCACTTAAACTTCCGTTGGTGTTTATATTATATATAACTACAGTTCCACCTGTATAATTTGAAACAACAACCTTTTTATTTTTTTGATCTACCGAAATATGACAAGGGTGAGCACCTTTACTACTCACTTTATTTAAGAACTGAAGCCCCCCGTTTTTATTAATTGAATAAGCTTCAACTACTCCACTAACCTCACTATTATAGTCATCTATTTCATTTACAGCATACATAAATTTCTTATTAGGACTAAGCGCTATAAATGAAGGGTTGTTGGTTTTTGAAACGAGTTGTTTTTCACCAATTTCACCTGTTTCTAGATTAAAAGTTAACTTGTAAATTCCTTCACTTTCTCCATTAGTATAAGTTCCAACATATAAAAAGGTTTCACGAGAGTTACAGCTTATTAAACTAGTTATAATAATAAGTATAAGTATACTTTTTTTCATAAATAATTAAGTTATTTTACTAAAACACCTCTTTTATTTAAATAAGAAATAGTTCTTAAAGAGCCTTCTTTAATACTTCCTTTTCCAAAAACAAACTTTTTATCAAATATTTGTGAGTTTTCAAAATAGGTTACATTAAAAAAGTTGGTAAGTTGTAAAACTTCAGGTTGTAATAATTCAACTTTAGCAAAAGAATTTGCTGGAAGTTTATCAATTTTATGCCTTAAAACAGCTGTTTCAATAAGTTTATCTTCATCATAACCTTTTGATACAATTAATACAGTATTAATATCAGTTGTTCTATTATTGATAATGTAAGCATTCCAGTCATCGCATTGGAATTCTTCATTGTATTCTTTAACAACAGCCATAAATACGTTACTAACCTCTGGTATTTGAATGTCTTTTTTCATAAAGATGATTTATAAAGCAGGATTCTGAACCTGTTTAAGTAACTTAATCTATGATTTTTAGAATGTTGCAAAACACAACTTAGAAGTTGAAATAAATTAAAGTACTGATTTAAACTGTTCTAAAAAACGAACATCGTTTTCATAAAACATTCTTATATCTGGAATTTGATACAACAACATAGCTATTCGTTCAATTCCCATTCCAAACGCATAACCACTATAAACCTCAGGATCTATGTCAGCATTTTTCAAAACATTAGGATCAACCATTCCACACCCCATAATTTCTAACCAACCAGTTCCTTTAGTAATTTTGTAATCAGTTTCAGTTTCTAGACCCCAATAAATATCAACTTCAGCACTTGGCTCAGTAAATGGAAAATATGAAGGACGAAGTCTAATTTTAGACTTTCCAAACATCTCTTTAGTGAAATACAGCAAAGTTTGTTTTAAATCAGCAAAAGAAACATCAGTATCAATATATAAACCTTCAACCTGATGAAAAATACAATGAGCACGAGCAGATATATCTTCATTTCTAAAAACACGCCCCGGAGAAATTGTTCTAATAGGTGGTTTGTGATTTTCCATATAACGCACTTGAACCGAAGAGGTGTGTGTACGTAATAAAATATCAGGATCTTTTTCAATAAAAAAAGTATCCTGCATATCTCTTGCCGGGTGGTATTCGGGTAAATTTAATGCTGTAAAGTTGTGCCAGTCATCTTCAATTTCAGGCCCTTCAGATACCGTAAATCCAATACGTGCAAAAACATCAATAATTTTATTTTTAACAATTGAAATTGGGTGACGAGAACCTAGCTGGATTGGTTCAGACGGACGTGTTAAATCACCATAAACACCTTTTTGTTCATTTACACTCTCTAAAACATCTTTTAGCTCGGTTACTTTCCCTTGAGCTGCATTTTTTAAAGTATTTAGTGCTTGACCAAATTCTTTTCTTTCAGCAGGAGCAACATTTTTAAATTCAGCAAATAAATCATTTAGAATTCCCTTTTTCCCTAAAAATTTAATTCTAAAGTTTTCAATTTCATCTTTTGATGAAGAGTTAAAAGATGTTACCTCGCCAATAAGTTCTTTTACTTTATCTAACATTTTAATAAAATTAGGCTGCAAATTTAAGCATTTTTATTTTGTTTTATATTTTAAATTCACGGGATAACATACCATCAAATTTAGGGTTTAAAAAAGTAACCTTTGCTACTTTAAAAGTATCTATATCTCTTAATCTACGAAAACGTTTTAGTTTTCGTAGATATTTTCGTTAAATACTGTTCTTTTTTTGAGGAAAATATAAAAATTAAATATATTTGTAAAATAAATTAATATATATATAAAATAACACCTTATAAATTATGGAATCAAAAATAAAAGGTTTTATGGATTTGGTGAAGGTACGTAACCAAAATGAACCAGAATTTTTACAAGCTGTGCAAGAAGTTGCTGAAACGGTAATTCCTTATATTGCAAGTCATGAAATCTACTGTGGGAAAAACGTTTTATTAAGAATGGTTGAACCCGAAAGAGTTTTAATGTTCAGAGTTCCATGGATTGATGATAGTGGTGAAATTGTTGTAAATAGAGGTTTTAGAATTGAAATGAATTCGGCAATTGGACCTTATAAAGGCGGTTTACGCTTCCATCCAACAGTAAATTTAAGTATTCTTAAATTTTTAGCTTTTGAGCAAGTGTTTAAAAATGCTTTAACAACCTTGCCAATGGGTGGTGGTAAAGGAGGTTCAGATTTTGATCCGAAAGGAAAATCTGATAGTGAAATTATGCGTTTTTGTCAAGCGTTTATGTCTGAATTATTTCGGCATATTGGCCCTAATACAGATGTTCCTGCTGGAGATATTGGTGTAGGTGGAAGAGAAATAGGTTTCTTATTTGGGATGTATAAAAAATTACGCAATGAGTTTACAGGTGTTTTAACTGGAAAAGGTATGTCATGGGGTGGTTCATTGATTCGTCCGGAAGCAACAGGTTACGGAACAGTTTATTTCGCTCAAAGTATGCTTAAAACAAGAGGCGATTCTTTAGAAGGGAAAGTGGTTGCAATTTCAGGTTCTGGTAATGTGGCGCAATATGCTTGTGAAAAAGCAACACAATTAGGAGCAAAAGTAGTTACCTTATCTGATTCTTCAGGATATATTTATGACGAAGAAGGTATTGATGAAGATAAAATTACTTTTGTAATGGAGCTTAAAAATGAAAAACGAGGTAGAATTAGTGAATATGTTAAAAAATATCCAAACGCAAAATTCTTCAGTAGTGAAAGACCTTGGGGAGTAAAATGTGATATAGCAATGCCTTGTGCAACGCAAAATGAAGTAAATGAAGATGATGCTAAAAAATTACTAGCCAATGGTTGTTTTGTAATTAGCGAAGGAGCAAATATGCCATCTGAACCAAAAGCAATTGAAGCGTTTCAAGCAGCTAAAATATTATATGCCCCTGGAAAAGCATCAAATGCAGGTGGCGTAGCGACATCAGGATTAGAAATGTCTCAAAATTCATTACGTATTGTTTGGACTAGAGAAGAGGTAGATGAAAAATTACAAATAATTATGTCAAGAATTCACGATTCCTGTATTAAATATGGAAAACAAGATGACCAATACATTGACTATGTACGTGGTGCAAATATTTCAGGTTTCGTAAAAGTGGCCGATGCAATGTTAGCTCAGGGAGTTGTTTAGTAAGTAAATTTAATTATTACAGTAAAAAGGTTGCCAAAATACTTTGGCAACCTTTTTTATTCCTCTTTTAAAAATGTTTTGAAAAGTTTAACTTGCAAGAACAATTATTAATTTAAATATGCCTAAAAAAGAACTTCCAGATTTAAGAACTTATGAATTTGAAGAGTTTGAATTCAATCAATTAATGCAAAATCGTATTCATAAAGTATTAATTGTATGTTCAAATTACGATTATTATATGCTGGAAGAAGACGGAAGAATTGATGAACGACTTTTTAATGAATATACAGCTTTAAATCTTCGATATCCACCAAACTTTGTTCATGCAAATTCAGCAAAGCGAGCTATTAAATTAATGGAGACAGTGAAAATTGATTTGGTTATTACTTGGCTAGATATTGGAAATTATAAAACGTTCGAAACTTCAAAGCAAATTAAAGAGGCGTTTTCAGATGTGCCAATTGCAGCATTAAGCTACTATTCATCTGAGTTAAAAAACCGCTTAAAAAAAGATAAAGAGAGTGTGATTGATTTTGTTTTTCAATGGAATGGCAATGTCGAGATATTTTTAGCAATAATTAAGCTTACTGAAGATAGGATGAATGCCGAAAAAGACATTAATCAAATTGGTGTAAAAGCCATTTTATTAGTTGAAGATTCATTGCGTTTTTATTCACGGTATATCCCCATGATTTACAAGGTAATTTTGAAGCAAACCCACGCCTTTATGTCAGAAGGTTTAAATGAGCATCGACGAATGTTGCTTATGCGTGGGCGGCCAAAAATATTGTTAACCACAAATTATGAAGAAGGGTTACAAACTTTTGAAAAATACCAACATAATTTATTGGGAATAATTTCTGATGTAAAGTATTTTAAGGGTGGGATCAACAATAATGAAGCTGGATTTTATTTACTAAAATACGTTCGAAACATCAATCGCTATTTCCCTTTTTTAATTCAATCTTCTGATAAAAATAACGAAAAAAGAACCCTTGAACTTAAAGGAAAATTTTTACATAAACATTCTGAAACCTTAGGTATTAACATTAAACACTATATAGCAAAATATTTTGCTTTTGGAAATTTTGAATTTTGGGATCCCTCTAAAAAGGAAGTTTTAGCAACGGTTAAAAATTTGAAAGAATTTCAAAAAGCGTTAAGCCTTGTTTCAGACGATGCATTGTTTTATCATGCAAAACGAAGTGAATATTCAAAATGGCTACGTTCAAGAGCACTATTTCCATTAGCCAACTTATTTAGCAATATTGAATATGAAGATTTTGAAGATCCTAATCAAATTAGAGACTTTTTAATTAATTCTATTAAAAAATACAGGGTTTATAAGTCGCGAGGAGTTATCGCTAAGTTTGATAAAAATAACTATGACGAATATTTAGGTTTTTCAAGAATTGGTGAAGGGGCTCTAGGAGGAAAGGGGCGAGGTTTAGCATTTATTGATTCCTTTTTAAAACGAAATAAATTATTCAATAAATTCAAAGATGTATCTATTTCTATTCCACGAACTGTTGTAGTAAGTACCGAAGTTTTTGACGAATTTATTGAACGTCATAATTTAATTCATTTTGCAGCTAATTGTAAAAGCGATGAAGAAATTCTTTTAAAATTTGTTTCAAAACCATTACCAAGTTGGGTTTTAAATGATATTAAAGCTTTTTTACAGGTTTGCACTTCTCCAATTGCAGTGCGTTCATCAAGTGTTTTAGAAGATTCACATTACCAACCATTTGCAGGGGTTTTTGCAACCTATATGATTCCAAATACCGAAAAGGATAAAATGTTGGAAATGATTTCTAACGCTGTAAAATCAGTAATTGCATCCTCATTTTTTCAAAATAGTAAATCATATTTAAAAGCTACTTCCAGAACTATTGAAGAAGATAAAATGGCAGTTATTTTACAAGAAGTAATTGGAAAAGAATATGATGATGTGTATTACCCTAATATTTCGGGTGTTGCGCGTTCTATTAATTTTTATCCATTGGGAGATGAAAAACCTAATGAGGGAATAGCGCAAATTGCTTTGGGTTTAGGGGAAATAATTGTTGGAGGAGGAAGAACATTGCGTTTTTCACCATTTCACCCAAAAAAAATTTTGCAACTGTCTTCTCCAGGTACTGCACAGCGCGAAACGCAAAAGTATTTTTATGCTTTAGACATGAACCCCGATAGCTATAAGGCTTCAACCAACGAGTCAATTAATAAAAAGAAAATAAGTTTAAGAAAAGCAAAAAATCATGGCTCGTTAAAATATGTTGCTTCAACCTATGATTTGCAAAATAATATTATTCGCCCGGGAATTATGCATGATGGCATTCGTGTTTTAACCTTTGATAATATTTTAAAATACAACACGTTTCCATTAGCTGAAATTTTGCAAGATTTACTACGAGTTGGACAGCGTGAAATGCGGAATCCAATTGAAATGGAATTTGCTGTGAAATTAGATGTTCCAGCTGGACAGCTAAAAGAGTTTAGTTTTTTACAAATCCGTCCAATTGTTGAAAATGTTGAAACTACAAGTTTTTTACCAGAAGTTATCATTGAGGAAGATACTATTATTTATTCTAAATCAGCTTTAGGTAATGGTAAATATGAAAATATTACCGATTTAGTATATGTAAAGCCTGAAACGTTTAATTCGGCAAATACACGAAAAATTGCTGAAGCAGTTGAAGTTTTAAATAAAAAGTTTGAAGAGAAGGGTGGAAATTATGTATTGGTTGGTCCTGGTCGTTGGGGGTCTAGCGATCCTTGGTTGGGAATTCCAGTTATTTGGCCGCAAATTTCTTCGGCAAAAATTATTGTTGAAGCAGGGCTACATGATTTTAGAATTGATCCAAGTCAAGGCACACATTTCTTTCAAAATTTAACATCGTTTCGGGTGGGATATTTAACTATAAACCCATTTATTAACGATGGATTTTTTGATTTAGAGTATTTAAATAGCTTTGAAGCCGAGTATGAAAATGAATATTTAAGGCATATAAAATTTAAAGAACCGTTAATAATTCTGGTTGATGGGAAATTAAATAGAGCGGCCATTTTTAAGGAAGGAATTCAACCTGTAAATCACAAAGATTCTTTGGAAGAATCTATTGATGAATTACCGCCGGACGGGTTTATGTAAAAAAAGATAAAGAATTAAAAATCAAATTAATAAAGTAACAAATAGTACATTAAATGTAAGAAAAAAAATATTTAAAAATGAATAAAAACTTAAATTTTCCGTCAATTTATAACATAATATATTACACCTAAATTATATCTAAAATTATGAATGTAATTAACATCATGAATAATCTGGAGGCTAAACATCCAGGTGAAAAAGAATACTTACAAGCAGTACAAGAAGTGTTAGAATCTATTGAAGAGGTTTATAACCAAAATCCACAATATGAAGCTGCTAAAATTATTGAACGCTTAGTTGAACCTGACCGTGTTTTAACTTTTAGAATTTCTTGGTTAGATGATGCTGGAAATGTGCAAGTCAATATTGGTTACCGAGTTCAGTTTAACAATGCTATTGGGCCTTACAAAGGAGGAATTCGTTTGCACCCAAGTGTTAACTTAAGCATTTTAAAGTTTTTAGGCTTTGAACAAATATTTAAAAATGCTTTAACTACACTTCCAATGGGAGGAGGAAAAGGGGGGTCAGATTTTAATCCAAAAGGGAAATCAGATTCTGAAATTATGCGTTTTTGTCAGGCATTTATGCTGGAGCTATGGCGTGTTATTGGTCCAAATACCGATATTCCTGCTGGTGATATTGGAACTGGAGGAAGAGAAATTGGTTTTATGTACGGAATGTACAAAAAACTACAAATGGAAAATGCCGGAGTATTAACTGGTAAAGGTTTAAACTGGGGAGGTTCTTTAATTCGTCCTGAAGCAACAGGTTTTGGTGCAACCTATTTTGCTGATGAAATGTTGAAAACAAACAATAATTCATTTAAAGGAAAAACTGTAACAGTTTCTGGTTTTGGTAATGTAGCTTGGGGAGTAGCATTAAAAGTAACAGAATTAGGAGGTAAAGTGGTAACTATTTCTGGACCTGATGGTTATATTTATGATAAAGACGGATTGGATGAAGAAAAAATAGAATATTTATTAGAATTAAGAGCATCTAATGATGATATAGTTTCACCATTTGTTGAAGAATTTCCTGAAGTTAAATTTATTCCAGGCAAAAAACCTTGGGAAGTTCCTTGTGATATTGCAATGCCTTCGGCTATTCAAAATGAATTGAACGGAGAAGATGCTAAATTATTAGTGAAAAATGGCGTGAAATATGTTGTTGAAGTCTCCAATATGGGTTGTACACCTGAAGCAATTGCTGAATTTCAAATAAAATTAATTCCATTTGCTCCTGGAAAAGCAGCTAATGCCGGTGGAGTTGCAGTTTCTGGTTTAGAAATGACTCAAAATGCCATGAAAATTAATTGGACAAATGAAGAAGTTGATGCTAAATTATTGCAAATAATGACTTCAATTCATATTGCTTGCGAAAAACATGGAACACAAGAGAATGGATATATTGATTATGTTAAAGGCGCAAATATTGCTGGATTTATAAAAGTAGCTGATACTATGTTAGATTTAGGTGTTATTTAAATTCATTAATACTATATTTTTAAAAAAGGGTTACAATTAGTAACCCTTTTTCTTTGTTATATTTGTTTGGGTTGAATGAAGAAAATGTTACATATAAAAAAATAATTCATATTGATATGGATGCCTTTTATGCATCTGTAGAGCAATTGGACAATCCTCAATTAAAGGGGAAGCCCCTTGTTGTTGGCGGTGCTAATGAGCGCGGTGTAGTTTCGGCAGCTAGTTACGAAGCTCGTAAGTTTGGAGTTCGTTCTGCGATGAGTGGTGTTATAGCTAGAGAATTATGCCCGCAACTTATCTTTGTCAAACCACGATTTAATAGATATAAAGAAATATCTCAAAAAATTAGAAAGATTTTTTTTGATTATACAGATTTAGTAGAGCCACTTTCATTGGATGAAGCCTATTTAGATGTCACCAAAAATAAAAAAGGAAACCCTTCAGCAACACTAATTGCAAGAGAAATCAGGCAAAGAATTTTTTACGAACTGAAGCTGAATGCTTCAGCTGGGATTTCAAACAGTAAATTTGTAGCTAAAATTGCTTCGGATATTAACAAACCCAACGGACAAAAAACAATACCACCTGAACAGGTTGTGTCGTTTTTAGAAGAACTTCCCATCGAAAAATTTTATGGTGTTGGAAAAGTGACTACACAAAAAATGTACAGACTAGGTATTTTTTATGGGAAAGATTTAAAAACTAAATCACTGGAATTTTTAACTGAGCATTTTAAAAATTCTGGTGAACATTATTACAAAATTGTCAGAGGTGTTCATAATAGTGAAGTAAAACCAAATAGAGAGCGAAAATCGGTAGCAGCAGAACATACGTTTTCTAAAAATTTGACATCTGAAATATTTATGCTGAAAAAATTAGAAGGAATTTCAGAAGAAGTTGAACAGCGATTAAAAAAATTAAAAGTTTCGGGGAAAACGATTACTTTAAAATTAAAATACAGTGATTTTAAAATACAAACACGTAGTAAGACACTCCCGTATTTTGTAAAAGAAAAAGTTGTTTTATTAGAAACTGTTAAAGAATTGTTGTTTCAGGAAAAAGTATTGAATTCTGTTCGTTTATTAGGGATTTCAGTTACTAATTTAAATATTCATTCTAAAAAAATCAAAGAAATTCCAATAGCTGTTCAATTAGAAATTGAGTTTTAATTATTAAATTCATACAATACTGTTATGTTTCAATAGTTAAATATCGATCACTATTTAATTTAATTTCTGAGTTGTGTTTTGTTTTAAAAATTAAATATTAACTGAGCAATCACTCAATATGTTGATGGTTTTTTTAAAACTTAAGGTAATTATAAAACATATCCCAAGCTTGTTCTATAAAAGAATTGTCATCTTTAAGTTCAGGGTATAGAGTTAAATGATTTACCATAGAATTTATTAGTGCAAACATTGAATCCATTGTAAAATAAACATCAATATTTCTTATAAAACGATTATTTGTATATTCTTGAAATAAATCCTCAAATAGTTTATTTTTAGCAATAATTTCAGGATGATTTTTAACGCTATTAACGTATGTGGAATTATCTAATTGCCTTAAAAAATCAAATTTTATAGGGTTTTTAAGTCCCCAATTCCAAGAGTTGGACCAAATCATTCTTATTTTACTTCTTCCTGCTTTAAATTGTTCAATATCTCTTAAAATAGAATCAGTATATTCTTTTTTTAATTCAACATAAATTTGGGTAATTAAATCATCTTTCGTTTTAAAATAATGGAATAAAATACCTGAACTCATTCCCGCTTCTTGTGTAATTACGGAAGTTGGTGTTGCATGAAAACCTCTTTCAACAAAAAGTTTAGTGGCTACCTCTATTAGTAATTGTTTTTTACTCATTTTTAATTGACTAATCACTCAACAAAATTATAAATATTTTTATAATTCACAAGTGAAATTTAATAAAAAATTATTTTTCAACTTTATTGTAGAGTACGTTACGTTCTTTCAAGTAGCTTACGATATAATCAAAACATTCCTTGTGTTTACCAACTAATTCTGGTGGAAAGATTCCTTTTTCATTAAATAAACCATTTAAAAAAAGATTTGCAACTGCAGTAGCGGTATAACCTGTAGTTCTAGACATTGATGAAATGTTTGTTTCTTTACAATATTCATCGTGTAAATTATAAATAATAGTTTTTTCTTGATTGTTTTTAGTCGTTCCTTTTAAAGTGATGCGCATTACTGTTATTTCCTCTTCAATTTCATCTAATTTCCATTCGTTGAATAAAATTTGGCAGGTAAAATCTAAGGGTGAAACCTCAACTCCATTTAGCACTAATTTTTTTTCATTAAAAAAGCCACTTTCTTTTAGCACCTTAATGTATTCCACATGGCCCGGATAGCGCAATGTTTTCTCTTTCATATTTTTAATATGTGGCATGGTAAAAATGATAGAACGTAATCCATCAGAGTTAAAGGATTCTAATGTTCCAACATCTTCAAAATTTACATATTCGCAATCTGTTAACGCTTCTTTAGTTACCATTATTCCGTTTTCAATATATCGCGCTGGGCGTGTGTATTCCTCTATTACATCAACAGGTGAGAACGGAGCTTTATAACAAAACGGCCATTTTTTTATTTTTGGTAAACCACCTACTAAGCACTCAAAATCGGTAATCTTTAGTTTTTCATTATAATACCCTAAAATAATATTTCCCATGCCTGGTGCCACACCACAATCAACAATTGCAGTAACGTTTTTTTCTTTAGCCAAAGTGTCTAATTGCAACGAATTTTCAGGAAAGAAAGAAATATCCACCACATTTTTTTCAGCTTCAATAATACTTTTTAGAGTTTCAAACCCTAGAAATCCAGGAACTGCACAGATTACCAAATCAAAAGGTTTTAAAGTTTTTTGAAGCTCCAACTTATTAGTAACATCTAATTGGAGTATTTGTAAGTTATTACAATTGTGTTGTGCTTTTTGTAGAGCAACTGGATTAAAATCTGTAATTGTAACAGAATGATTTTTAGCCATATCAATAGCTATGGCTGAGCCAACCATTCCGGCTCCTAATACGATAATTGAATGCATAAGTTAAAATTTTAAAACGAAATAATAGATTGAAAATTGAAGTAAAAATTAAATCTATAAACCAGGAATTAAAATCCAAGGCATTTCATCTATATTTTTTATAAGCACAGTCATACCTTAAACTTACAAAATAATTAGTTATTATTAATAACTAATTTAGTTAATGCAATAACACTTGTTATAAATATTAATACAAGTACAGTGGATTTAATTTTTTCTTCTGAAATATAATCGAGAATTCCCTCCCTAATACAGGTACCTACTATGCTAACGACCAAATCCTCTGATAGTCCTAATATTTCAGTTAAAAGCGCTAACAAAATAAGTCAAATAGTTAAAATGTAAATTTTGAAATGCTACTGAATAAAGTTATAACTTTTTTATAGATTTTAAGGCTTGTAGTTTTTTCCTTGCCAAATATTCTTTTCAATTAGTTTTTTATCAATTTTAGAAACAATTTCAAAGTTTTTTAATCCTCCCCATTTTGGAGCAATTAATAAATTTTGCGGGGCTTCACTAATAAAGCGTTCAATAACAATATTGGGGCGTAAATAAGAGATAAACTCTGATATAAAGTTGATATAATTTTCAGAAGTAAATAAGTTAAAATTTTCTGGATTACGTTTGTACTGAACCGCCATAATAGAGTTTTTTACAATTTGTAAATGATGCAGTTTTAATGTTGAAATAGGCAGCTTAGAGAGCTCAATGGCATGCTGAAATAAATCTTCTTTAGATTCATTAGGTAATCCTAAAATTATATGGGCTCCTAAATGAAATCCTTTGTTTTTACACATTTCATAAGTGGCTTTTGTTTCTTCAAAAGTATGACAACGGTTTACTTCTAAAAGTGTTTTTTCATTGGTACTTTCAACACCAAATTCTAATGAAATAAAATAGGTTTTAGATAATTCATCTAAATAATCAATAATTTTTTTTGAAATACAATCTGGTCGTGTTCCAATAACCAATCCAACTACTTTAGGGATACTTAATGCTTCCTCATACATTTTTTTAAGTGATTCAAAATCGGAATAGGTGTTTGTATATGCTTGAAAATATGCTAGGTATTTATTGTTTTTCCCTTTTCTTGAAAAAAATGAAATGCCTTGTTCTAACTGTTCACGAATGCTTTTTTGAGGTTCGCAGTAATCAGGATTAAAAGTGTCATTATTGCAATACGTGCAGCCACCATAGCCTTTTAATCCATCGCGGTTCGGGCAAGAAAAACCAATGTCTAAGGAAATTTTTTGAACGCGTTCTCCAAAATTCAATTTGATGAATGAACTATAATCTAAATATCGTTTTCCAGTTAACTTCATATTGATTGCAAAATTAAGAATTGTTATTTTTACAATCTTATTTATGAAGGATTATTTAAAAATTAAGGAAAAATTATTTGAAGAATGTGTTCAATTTAATAAAACAAAGTGTGACACAATTAATAAAAGCATAGCTTCAAACAAAAACGATTTGCTTTCAGAAACTAAAAGCTCGGCAGGTGATAAGCATGAAACAGGAAGAGCTATGATTCAGCTAGAAATGGAAAAAGCTAGTCAGCAATTTTATGAATTAAAAAAAATGAAGGAGGTTTTAGATAAAATTGATATTGAAAAATCTAGCGAATTAGCTTGTTTGGGTAGCATTATTAAAACCACTAAAGGAGATTATTTTTTAGCAATTAGCGTAGGTCAAGTTATTATAGAAAATGAAATTTATTTTGTGGTTTCACCACAATCACCAATAGGTAGCCACTTATTAGGTAAAAAGGCAGGAGACGATATTCCGTTTAATAATTCAATAATTTTGGAAATAGCATAAAAAAACCACTCAATTGAGTGGTTTTTTTATTTATAAAAATTTATCCTTTTACTTATGTTTTACTTGGCAACTCTTTGTATCCCATACTATATAATGTAAAACCAAAAATATCAGCATATTGTTCTATTGTTTTTGAAACTGGGGTTCCTGCACCGTGTCCTGCATTGGTTTCAATTCTAATTAAAGTTGGATTGTTTCCGGTCTGCTTTGCTTGTAATTCAGCAGCATATTTGAACGAATGTGCCGGCACAACTCTATCGTCGTGGTCTCCTGTTGTTACCATAGTTGCTGGATATTCAATACTTTTGTTAACATTATGTACTGGCGAATAATCCAATAAATAATCGAACATTTCTTTAGAATCTTCAGAAGTACCATAATCGTATGCCCAACCAGCACCGGCTGTAAAGGTATGATAGCGTAACATATCCATTACCCCAACTGCAGGTAAAGCTACTTTCATTAAATCTGGTCTTTGTGTCATTGTAGCACCAACTAATAAACCTCCATTTGAGCCTCCTCTTATCGCTAAATAACCTGAAGAAGTATAGTTGTTTTCAATTAAATATTCGGCAGCAGCAATAAAGTCGTCAAATACATTTTGCTTTTGTAATTTTGTGCCTGCAACATGCCATTTTTTACCATATTCACCGCCTCCACGTAAGTTTGGTACAGCATAAATTCCGCCTTGTTCCATCCATACTGAATTTGTTATACTAAACGATGGAGTTAGACTAATATTAAATCCTCCATAACCATATAAAATAGTTGGGTTTTTTCCGTTTAATTCTGTTCCTTTTTTATAGGAAATAATCATAGGAACTTTTGTTCCATCTTTTGAAGTATAGAAAACTTGTTTGGACTCATAATTGTCTGCATTAAAATCAATTGCTGGTTTTTTATAAAGTTTTGAAATTCCTTTAGTTGGTTCAAATGAAAATATTGAACTTGGAGTTATATAATTTGTAAATGCATAATAAATAGTTTCTGCATCTTTTTTTCCACTGAATCCACTGGCAGTTCCAACACCAGGTAATTCAATATCACGAACCAATTTTCCGTTAAAATCGTATTGCTTTACTTTAGAAACAGCATCTACCATATATTTTGTAAAAATAAACCCACTTGCTTTGGAAGCATTTAAAACATTGCTTGTTTCAGGAATTATGTCTACCCAATTTTTTACATCTTCATTATTAACATTGGTTTTTACAATGCGTTTGTTTGGAGCGTTAACATTAGTAACCATAATAAAGTTTCCATTTTTATGATCTAAAACAGATGTATCATAATCAAAACCTAAAATAATTGATTTTATTTTACTTTTTGGGTTGGATAAATCCTTATAATATAACTCGTTTCCTGATGTAGAAATTGCTGCACTAATAATTAAATATTTTCCATCTTCAGTAACACTTCCACCTACATAACGTCTTTTATCTTTCTCCCCAAAAATAATTTTATCATCGCTTTGTTTTGTTCCTAATTGATGATAAAATAAACGATGCTGATCGGTTTTTGCAGAAAGCTCACTTCCTTTAGGTTTCTCATAACTTGAATAAAAGATTCCTTCATTTCCTTTCCAAGACATTCCACTGAATTTTACATCAATTATGGTGTCTTCCTTTATTTCTTTAGAAATGGCATCCATAACAATAATTTTACGCCAATCACTTCCACCTTCAGAAATGGCATAAGCAACTGTTTTACCATCTATTGAAAAAGACAATCCACTCAGCGATGTAGTGCCATCTTCTGAAAAAGTATTAGGGTCTAAAAACACTTCAGGATCTTCTTCATTTTTAAAGCGGTATAAAACATATTGGTTTTGTAAACCATCATTTTTATAAAAATAAGTATAATCTCCCTCTTTAAATGGCGATCCAATTTTTTCGTAATTCCATAATTTTTCCAATCGATTTTTTAATTCATCACGATAAGGGATATTAGATAAATAATCAAATGTTACTTTGTTTTGTTCTTTAACCCAATCGCCAGTTTCTTCAGACATATCGTCTTCAAGCCATCGGTAAGGGTCAGGAACATTGGTGCCAAAATAATTGGTAACTGTATCAACTTTTTTTGTGGAAGGATAGTTCAATTCTATTATTTTTTGAGTATCGGTTTTTTTACAGGAAAACATAAAAATTCCAATAAGTGTTATAAATATTAATTTTTTCATTTGTTATAAATTAAATCATTGCGGTAAAATTAACTAAAAAAGGCTTATTCATATGAATAAGCCTTTTATTTTAATATATATTTAAGATTTAGAACAGTGTTTTAAATTTAGAACAGTTATCATACATTAAAACAGTATTTAAAATAGCTACAACAACCGCTAAACCAATCCCTGAAATATCTAAAGCTATATGGAATAGAACAATATTCACCGATATTATAGTGCCTAATATAAGTGCGAATCCTTTCCATTTATTTATTAGTAGCAGAAAACCTGCAACTATCTCATTGGGAGTATTTAAAGAAAATGTATTGCTTATTTTTCCTTTAACCCTCATAAATTCATTAGTTACTCATACCATAGGGGTATTAGGTGAAAAATAAAAAAAAATAGACCAATAAGTACACTCAAAATCAATGTTAATTTTGAATGATAATAAAAAGTTTTAGTTATTATAAAACAACTTGACACGTTAAGTTACGAGATTAATTACAGTTGTAACTTTTGTTACTCTAGTTTTGTAAGATTTTATGTCACTTTGTCGTCAAAAAGGACGGTATAGTATTTGCGCTAAAAATTATATAAATATAAAAAGATGACAGAATTATTAACAAAAGAAACTTTTTTAGAAAAAGTTTTTAATTTCGAAAAAAATAAAGAATGGAAGTTTGAAGGTGAATTACCTTGTGTAATTGATTTTTATGCAGATTGGTGTGGACCCTGTAAGGCAGTTGCTCCTGTTTTGGAACAATTAGGTGAAGAGTATAAAGGAAAAGTAAATGTATTTAAAATTGATACTGAAGCTGAACAAGAATTAGCAGCTGCTTTCGGGATAAGAAGTATTCCTTCAATTTTGTTTGTGCCCAAAAACGGTGAGCCTCAAATGGCACAGGGAGCTTTGCCAAAAACTCAATTTGAGGAAATTATTAAAAACGTATTAGGAGTAGATAAATAAATTTCAAAGAACCTCAATAAAAAAGCCGCACATTGTGCGGCTTTTTTATTTTTCAGGTAAATAATTATATTAAACTAAATTATTTTCAATTAAATATTCAGCAATTTGAATTGTATTTGTGGCAGCTCCTTTACGCAAGTTATCAGCAACAACCCACATATTTAATGTGTTTGGCTGAGATTCATCTCTTCTAATTCTTCCTACAAAAACCTCATCTTTATTATGAGCGTTAATTGGCATTGGGTATATATTGTTGTCCAAATCATCTTCAATAATTATACCTGGAGTATCGCTTAATAATTGACGAACTTCGGCTAAATCATAATCATTTTCAAATTGTACATTTACTGATTCAGAGTGTCCTCCAGCAGTCGGAATACGAACCGCTGTTGCAGTTACAGAGAAAGAATCATCACCTAAAATCTTTTTAGGTTCTTTTACTAATTTCATTTCTTCTTTAGTGTATCCATTTTCTAAAAACACATCACAATGAGGAATAGCATTTCTGTAAATAGGATAGTTATAAGCCATATCTCCAGAAACTCCTTTTTCTTCATTTTCTAATTGTTGAACAGCTTGTACGCCAGTACCAGAAACTGATTGATAGGTTGAAACCACTAAACGTTTCATTTTATATTTTCTATGTAATGGAGCTAAAGCCAATACCATTTGAATAGTTGAACAGTTTGGGTTTGCAATAATTTTATCTTCGGCAGTTAAAACATCACCATTAATTTCAGGAACTATTAATTTTTTAGTTGGATCCATTCTCCAAGCTGATGAGTTGTCAACTACAGTACACCCAGCTTTAGCAAACTTTGGAGCCCATTCTTCTGAAGTGCTTCCACCAGCTGAAAATAATGCAATATCAGGTTTGGCATCAACAGCATCTTGTAACCCTACAACAGTATGTGTTTCTCCTTTATATTCTATTTGTTTACCCTTAGATCTTTCCGATGCAACCAATAATAATTCAGTAATTGGAAAATTTCTTTCCTCTAAAACTTGTAACATTACATTTCCTACCATTCCGGTAGCACCTACTACAGCGACTTTCATTTTTTCTGTTTTTAATAACATTGCAAATTTTGTAAAAATTGATGACAAACCAGCAAGATTAAAACAAAATTAACAAATAAATATTTTTTTGTTAAAAAACGATTATTCAACTGAATTACCATTAGTTATAAGAAAATATGTAGTTTTGCAAAAAATCGAAAATAATGACTACAACAGGGAAAATTGAATTAATGGCTCCTGCCGGAAACTTTGAATCGCTACAAGCTGCATTAGATAATGGGGCCGATTCAATTTATTTTGGTGTGGAACAATTAAACATGAGAGCCAGAGCGTCAATAAATTTCACATTAGACGATTTGCAAGAAATTTCCAATCGATGTAAAGCTAAAAATGTAAGAACATACCTTACTTTAAATACAATAATATACGATCATGATTTAACCATTGTAAAAACCTTGCTTAAAAAAGCAAAAGATGCAGGTATTACAGCTGTAATTGCTATGGATCAAGCTGTAATTGCTTCGGCAAGAGCTATTGGAATGGAAGTGCATATTTCAACTCAAATTAATATTACAAATATTGAAACAGTTAAATTTTACGCCATGTTTGCCGATACAATGGTGTTAAGTAGAGAGTTGAGTTTACGTCAGGTGAAAAAGATTACCGAGCAAATTGTAAAAGACGATGTTCGTGGACCTTTAGGAAATTTGGTGGAGATTGAAATTTTTGGACATGGAGCTTTGTGTATGGCGGTTTCAGGAAAATGTTATATGAGCTTACACAATCATAATTCATCGGCTAATAGAGGTGCCTGTAAGCAAAATTGCAGAAAAAAATATACAGTTATTGATCAGGAAACTGGTGTTGAAATGGAGTTAGATAACGAGTATATTATGTCTCCAAAAGACTTATGTACTATAGATTTTTTAAATGAAATTGTTGATGCTGGAATTAAAGTTTTAAAAATAGAAGGAAGAGGTAGAGCGCCAGAATATGTAGCAAAAGTTATTAAATGTTATAGAGATGCAATTGACAGTATTGAAGAAGGAACCTATAGTAAAGAAAAGGTAATTGCTTGGATGAAGGAACTAGGAAAAGTTTACAATCGTGGATTTTGGAGTGGTTATTATTTAGGTCAACAATTAGGTGAATGGAGTAAAGGGTCTGGAAGTCACGCCACGCAAAAGAAAGTGTATATAGGAAAAGGAATGCATTATTTTCCGAAAGCAAATATTGGAGAATTTAAAATTGAAGCCTACGATATTACAGTTGGGGATACTATTTTAATTACAGGACCTACAACAGGAGCGCAAGAAATGGAAGTTGCAGAAATGTTTGTGAATGATGAAAAAGGCGAGAAAGGCAGTAAAGGAGATTCCGTAACTATTCCATTAAAATTTAGAATTCGTCCTTCAGATAAATTGTATAAAATTGTTGAAAATAAAGTTGAAGCTTAAATGGTAATTATTACATTACAAAGAGCAAAATGTATTGGCTGTAATTACTGTGTCGAATTGGCTCCTGCTCAGTTTCAAATGTCTAAAAAAGACGGGAAATCTGTTCTACTTCATTCAAAAGAAAAAAAAGGGTTTTTTACTATAAAATCTCCAGATGAGACTATTTTTAATGATAGTATGAAAGCTAAAGAAGCTTGCCCGGTTAAAATTATTGACGTAAAGCAAACGTAAAATTCATTTTTGAACGCTTTACAGTTAGTAATAATAATTATATCTTTACAAATTAGTGAGAATTCAGTTAAATTTTCACCTAACAATTAATAAACTTATATATGAGCTGTAATAGTTGCTCTTCAGATATAAATACCGCGCCTAAAGGTTGTAAAAGTAATGGAAGTTGTGAATCAGGAAGTTGTGAAAAACTTTCCGTTTTTGATTGGCTTTCCAATATGGCAATTCCTACAGGGCAAAAACCGGTAAATGTGGTTGAAGTTCGTTTTAAAAATGGGCGTAAACATTTTTATCGCAATGTTGATGAACTTAAAATTTCAATTGGTGATGTTTTAGCTGTGGAAGGAAATCCTGGCCATGATGTTGGAATAGTATCCCTTACCGGTGAATTGGTTAAGGTGCAGTTAAAGAAAAAAGGTATTGATATCAATAGCGAAGAAATAAAAAAAATATACCGAAAAGCTTCTCAAAAAGATATAGATATTTGGAAGGCTGCTAGCGCTAAAGAATATGACACACAATACAGAGGACGTGAAATTTTAGGTCGTTTAGGCTTACAAATGAAACTTTCAGATGTTGAATATCAAGGTGATGGAAACAAAGCTACCTTTTATTACACCGCTGATGATAGAGTTGATTTTAGACAATTAATTAGAGATTTAGCAAGTGCTTTTAGCATTCGTATTGAAATGAAGCAAGTGGGTTTACGTCAGGAAGCTGCTCGCTTGGGGGGTGTTGGTTCTTGTGGTAGGGAATTGTGTTGCTCTACTTGGCTAACCGATTTACGAAAGGTTAACACAGCGGCAGCACGTTATCAGCAACTATCGTTAAATCCTCAAAAATTAGCTGGTCAATGTGGAAAATTAAAATGTTGTTTAAATTATGAATTGGACACTTATTTAGATGCTTTAGCAAGTTTTCCAAAGCAAGATATTATTTTAAATACTGAAAAAGGACCAGCAGATTTTGTTAAAATGGATATTTTCAAAGGGCTTTTTTGGTATACCTATAAACAAGAAAGATCTAAATGGTTTAAACTTACTGTTGATCAGGTAAAAGAAATAATTGAGATTAATAAAAATGGCGAAATAATTTCTTCACTAGAAGATTATGAATCTGATGATGTAGATACTAAAAAGAATGATTTTGAAGATGTTGTTGGGCAAGATAGTTTAACAAGATTTGATGCTCCTAAACAAAAAAAGAAACGTAAAAGAAAAAAAAGAAAACCCAATCCAAATAGAAGAGTTTCTTCATCAAATCAAAATAAAGAGATTAAGAATAAAAAGTCTGGCCCAACAAATCAAGATAACACCGCTAATAAGCCTAAGAATAATAAAAATAATAAAAGGAGAAAACCTCCAAGAAAAAATACCAATACAAAAGGCAATGCGTAAATTATTTATTATAATTGGTACTATATTTGTTGTTTCTTGCAATTCAAATGAAGTTTACAATATATATAAACCTATTGAAAATCACCAATGGCATTCTAATAATAAAATTGAATTTATTGTAAACAATATAGATACTATTTCCTTAAAAAATGTGTTTATTAATATAAGAAATAATAAAAATTACGAATTCAGTTCTTTATACCTTATCACAAATATTGAATTACCTGACGGTATTAAAGTAGTTGATACTTTGGAATACGAAATGACTGATGCTTCAGGAAAATGGTTAGGTTCAGGTTTTAGCGACATCAAAGAAAATAAACTTTTTTACAAAGAAAACGTAGTTTTTAATAAAAAAGGAAACTACAACTTTACAATTCAACACGCAACACGCGGTATCAATGATGTTAAAGGCGTTAAACCTCTACAAGGCATCACAGATGTTGGTTTAAGTATAGAAAATATAGAATAATGGCAAAAAAGAAAACATTAGAAAATTCATTTATAAAATATATTAAATGGTTTTGGGCAACCATTTTAGGAGGAATTTTTACAGTAATATTTATATTTTTATTAGCTTCTTGGGGTGCCTTTGGAACGTTACCAACGTTTGAAGAACTTGAAAACCCTGAAAATAATTTAGCTACTGAAGTTATTTCAATTGACGGCAAAACATTAGGAAAATATGCTTATGAAAATCGTACCCCCGTTAAATATAAAGATCTCCCTAAAAATTTAATAAAAGCATTGGTAGCAACCGAAGATGAAAGGTTTTTTGATCATTCAGGAATTGATTTTAAGGCTACAATTAGAGCTATTGTTAAAATGGGAAAAGATGGGGGAGGAAGTACAATTACACAACAATTAGCAAAGTTATTATTTCACGGTGAAGGGTCTAAAAATATTGTACAGCGTATAGGTCAAAAAGTAAAAGAATATGTGATTGCAATTCGATTAGAACGTCAGTACACTAAACAGGAAATTTTAACCATGTACTTAAACAAGTACGATTTTTTGAACTTAGCTGTTGGAATTCGTTCAGCCTCAAGAATATACTTCGGAAAAGAACCTATTGAATTAACTACTTCAGAGTCGGCAATGTTGGTAGGTATGTTAAAAAATGCCTCTTATTTCAATCCTTTAAGGAGAGAAGAAAAAGTAAAAAATCGAAGAAATACAGTTCTTGGGCAAATGTTTAAGAATGACTTTATTGATGAGAATCAAAAAGACTCACTTCAATTAAAGGATTTAGGATTAGATATTCATAGAGAAGGTCATAGCGAGGGTTCAGCAACCTATTTTAGAGAATACTTACGTGATTTTATGAAAAAATGGATTAAAAACAATCCAAAACCAGACGGAACTTCATATAATTTGCATAGAGATGGTCTTAAAATTTATGTAACTCTGGATTCGCGAATGCAAAATTATGCCGAAGAAGCAATGAAAGAGCATATGTCTAATTTACAAAAATCTTTTTTTAAGGAACATAAAGAAAATATAACAGCTCCTTTTTACGATTTAGAAAAAATAGATATTGATAACACCATTTTACTAGCAATGAAACGTTCCAATCGTTGGAAAAGAATGAAGAAAAAAGGTGCTTCTGAAAAAGAAATCATAGCTTCATTCAATAAGAAAACCGATATGAAAGTTTTCTCTTGGGGAGGAACTATTGACACCATAATGTCTCCAAAAGATTCTATTTTTTATTACAAGCATTTTTTAAGAACAGGTGTTTTGTCTGTTGAACCTCAAACAGGCCATGTAAAAGCTTGGGTTGGAGGTATTAATTACAAACATTTTCAGTTTGATGCTGTAAAACAGCAAAAACGCCAGGTAGGTTCAACGTTTAAGCCATTTGTATACGCAACAGCTATTAACCAGTTAAACCTTTCACCTTGTGAAAAATATCCAAATACATTGTATACCATCCCTAAAGAAAAATATGGTATGCCAGAAGATTGGACTCCTAAAAATTCAGGTGAAAAGTACGGAGGTGAGTTAACTTTAAAAGCTGCATTAGCAGGCTCAGTAAATGTAATTACAGCCAAGCTAATGGATATGGTTAACCCTAAAAACGTGGTAAGCTTGGCAAAAAGCGCCGGTATAAAATCTAGAATTCCAGAAGTACCGGCTATTGCTTTAGGAACGGTAGATTTATCATTATTTGAAATGGTAGGAGCTTATAGCACATTTGCTAATAAAGGTTTGCAAGTTGAACCAATGATGATTTTAAAAATTGAAGATAAAAATGGAACAGTTTTAGAACAATTTTTACCAAAATCAAAAGAGGTTTTAAGTGAAGAGTCGGCCTATGTTATCATTAATTTACTAGAAGGTGTAACAGAAGCTGGATCAGGTATTAGGTTGAGGACAAACTGGGGTAAATATCCCGATAATATTGCAACAGGTTATCCGTATGAATTTACTAATCCAATTGCAGGAAAAACAGGAACCACTCAAAATCAATCAGATGGTTGGTTTATGGGAATTGTTCCAAATTTGGCGACAGGTGTTTGGGTTGGAGCTGAAGATAGAGCAGCCCATTTCTTTGGAATTGAAAAAGGTCAGGGAGCTTCAATGGCTTTGCCAATTTGGGCGTTGTATCACAAAAAAATGTATGCCAATGAAGAATTAGGAATTAGCCAAGAGGAATTTGAAAAACCTGAAAATTTAACTATAAAAATTGACTGCTCAAAAGAGAACCTTGAAAATGAAGACTTTGATGATATTATTGAAGAGGATCCTGAATTTTAATTTATGACAAAGTTTATTTGGAAACCAACAAAACAAAATATTGAACAAACCAACATTTATAAAATGATGCAACAATATGGTTTTGAAAATTATCAAGATTTTTGGAGATGGTCGGTTACAAATAAAGCTATATTTTGGGAACAAACAATTGAAAATTTAGAGATTCCATTCAAAAAAAAATACACTTCAATCGTAGATGTTGAAAAAGGTGTTGAGGTTGCTGAATGGTTGAAAGGGTCAGAATTCAATATTGTTGACGCCTGTTTTCAAAATGAAGAAAATGCAACCGCAGTCCTTTTTCAAGAAGAAGGAAAACCACTTCAAAAAATTACTCAAAAAGAACTAGAAGTTTTAGTAAACAGAATTGCAAATTCTTTGAGAGACTTAGGTTTAAAAACGGGTGATAATATTGCAATTGACATGCCAATGACCTATGAAGCTATTGCAATTTATTTAGCAGGTATCAAAGCGGGAATGCCAATTGTTACTGTGGCCGATAGTTTTACTTCAAATGAAATTTCTGTACGGTTTAATATAGCAAAACCAAAACTGGTTTTTACTCAAAATGTAATTCAAAGAGCAGGTAAATTGTTGCCTTTATATTCAAAAGTTAAAGATGCTAATGCACCCTCAGCAATTGTAATAAATACTTCAGAAGAAAAAGTTGAATTACGTAAAAACGATCAGCTTTGGGATGATTTTTTAAGCAAAAAAACGTCGTTTGAATCGGTTGTTCAAAAACCTAACGATATTATTACCATATTGTTTTCTTCTGGAACAACAGGTGAGCCAAAAGCAATTCCATGGACACATACAACACCTATAAAAAGCGCAAGCGATGGCTATTACCATCATAATATTCAGCAAAACGATGTGGTTTGTTGGCCAACCAATTTAGGTTGGATGATGGGACCTTGGTTGGTTTTTGCTTCACTAATAAATAAAGCAAGCATAGCATTGTATTATGGAGCGCCTATGGGTAAAGATTTTGGTAATTTTATCCAAAATTCTAAAACCACTATGTTAGGTGTAATTCCAAGTTTTGTAAATTATTGGAAAAACTCAAAATGTATGGAATCATTTGACTGGGACAGTATTAAATGTTTTAGTTCAACTGGTGAGGTTTCGAACCCTGCTGAAATGGAATATTTAATGCAATTAGCCAATAATAAACCAGTAATTGAATATTGTGGTGGTACGGAAATAGGTGGTGGTTATGTTACAAGTACGGTTGTACAGGAAAACATTCCAAGTACATTTTCAAGTCAGGCGTTGGGAGGTGAATTTGTTTTATTAAATGATGAAAATGAGGAAGCTAAAAAAGGGGAAGTATTTTTAATTCCACCTATTTTAGGATTGTCAAATACCTTACTAAATAGAAATCATTTCGATGTTTATTATAAGGATACTCCAACATATAAAGGAAAATTATTACGTCGCCATGGCGATCAAATGGAAATAATAGAAAATGGACACTATACTGCTCAAGGAAGGGTTGATGATGCTATGAATTTAGGTGGAATAAAAGTTAGTTCTATTCAAATTGAATCTGTTTTGAATAAATTAGATTTCATTAAAGAAAGTGCTGCAATTGCTGTTCCTCCAATTGGAGGTGGTCCTAACGAATTGATAGTTTTCTATGTTGAAAAATTTCCAAAAAAAACTTCAGAAGAAAAATTAAATAAGGCTAAAAATGTGATTAAAAAACAGTTAAATCCGTTATTTAAATTGAAAAATTTAGTCAGAATTGATAGCTTACCAAGAACAGCATCTAACAAAATAATACGAAGACAATTAAGAGAAAAATACAAAAAGAACAAAGAATGAAAATAATATCATACAATGTAAACGGTATTAGAGCAGCTTTAAAAAAAGGCTTCATTGAATGGCTAGAAGCTGCAAACCCCGATGTAATTTGTATTCAAGAAACAAAGGCGCATAAAGAGCAATTAGATTTAGCGGTATTTGAAGAAGCTGGCTACCCTTTCCATTATTGGTTTTCTGCTCAGAAAAAAGGATACAGTAGTGTAGCAATTTTATCAAAAATTGAACCTAAACATGTGGAATATGGTACAGGAATTGAAACTATGGACTTTGAAGGTCGAAATCTTCGTTTAGATTTTGACAAGGTTTCAGTAATGAGCTTGTATTTACCATCAGGCACCAATGATGCTCGATTGGATTTTAAGCTAAATTATATGGCTCAATTTCAGGAGTATGTGAATAACTTGAAAAAAGAAATTCCGAACATGATTATTTGTGGAGATTATAATATTTGCCACCAAGAAATTGATATTCATAATCCGAAAATGAAAGGTGTTTCAGGGTTTTTACCTGTTGAAAGAGAATGGCTAGGAAACTTTATAGACAGTGGTTTTATTGATTCTTTTCGTTTTCTAAATAAAGAACCCCATCATTATAGTTGGTGGAGTTACAGAGCAAATGCTAGAAATAATAACAAAGGGTGGCGCATTGATTACAACTTGGTAAGCGAACCTATGAAAGACCAAATTAAAAGAGCCTACATTTTACCAGAAGCTAAACATTCTGATCATTGTCCAATAGTGGTTGAAATTGATTCATAAAATTAAAATAATTATGTTAAAAAAAATTAGTTTATTTATTGTTGTAACCATGTTGACTTCTTGTGTTTCTAAAAAAGTATATCAGGAATTAGAATCAAAATATAACAAAGTGCGAAGTGTAAATTCAGAATTGATTAATGAGAAAGAAAATTTGTTAGCAGCTAAAAAGGAACTTGAAATTAATTTTGAAAATCTTCAAAACGAGTATGACAATTTATTAATTGAAAAGCAGCTTTTAGACGATGAATTTGTAGCTCTTCAAAATAGTTACAACAATTTGAATGAATCTTACAAAGTTCTTTCAACCCAAAGTTCTAAAAAATTAGCAGAGCAATCTAAAAAAAATCAGGACTTATTGGAGAAACTGGAAGAAAAAGAAAAAACGTTGTTGATAGAAAGTAAGCGACTTGAAAAACTTCAGAGAGAACTAGAGCAACGTTCTCAAGAAATAAGTGAACTTAAAAGGTTAATAGATGCTAAAGAAGCTCAAATGCAACAATTAAAAAACGCTGTTTCAAAAGCGTTGCATAATTTTGAAGGAAAAGGATTAACAGTAGAACATAAAAATGGGAAAATTTATGTGTCAATGGAGAATAAGTTATTATTTAATTCAGGAAGTTGGGCAGTTGGCATTGAAGGTAAAAAAGCGGTAGAACAACTGGCGCAGGTTTTGTCTAAAAATAATGAGATACATGTATTAATTGAAGGACATACAGATAATGTTCCATACAACGGAACAACCTTAATTGATAATTGGGATTTATCAGTAAAACGAGCAACTGCAATTGTTAGGATATTACAAAACAAACGTGTAAATCCTACTCAAATTACTGCTGCAGGAAGAAGTGAATATTTACCAATAGAATCAAATATAACCAATAAAGGAAAGGCAAAAAACAGACGAATTGAAATTATACTAGCTCCAAATTTAGATGAAATTTCAAAATTGTTAAATGATTAATAGTTGAATGAATAAACTAACTTTTATATTCTTATTGTTGTTTAGTATTGGATATTCCCAAACTGAAATTGACACATTGAAACTTGAAAAAATTGAAGATACTAAAGAATTATTTTCAAACAAGGATACTTTGTTTATTAAAAAAATAGATTCTTTAACCTTAAAAATAAATAATGAAGCTACGTTAATTGATAGTTTATGGCTAAACGAACTTATAAAATCGCCCCTATACGATACCATTCAATATGTTTTAAGAGACGATGAAATTTTAATAACAGATTTAGAAGAATTGCCAACCGAATTATTAAAAGAAAGGTTAAAATTATTAGATAGTAAAACACCTTTTCATATTGAATACAATAAGCAATTAGAACAAATAATAAAAACCTATTTAAAACGTAGAAAATCCTCTTTTTCAGGATTGATGGAGAAAGCTCGATTCTATTTCCCAATGTTTGAAGAGCAATTAGCCAACTATGATATTCCATTGGAGGTAAAATACTTAGCTATAGTTGAATCAGCTTTAAAACCAAGAGCTCGCTCAAGAGTTGGCGCAACCGGATTATGGCAATTTATGTATCAAACAGGAAAACAATTTGATTTAAATGTGAGCTCTTATGTTGACGAGCGATCAGATCCATACCGAGCTACGGAGGCAGCTTGTAAATATTTGGCAAGTTTGTACAAAATATTTGGTGATTGGGATTTGGCTTTAGCTGCGTATAATTCAGGTCCGGGAAATGTAAGTAGGGCTATTCGCAGGTCAAATGGCAATACAAATTATTGGAATATTCGTCATAATTTACCAAGAGAAACAGCTGGTTATGTCCCAGCTTTTTATGCTACATTGTACATTTTTGAATATGCTAATGAGCACAAGATTAAAGCAAAAAAAAGTGCCTTACCATATTTTAAAACAGATACAATACAGGTAAAGCGGCAATTAACCTTCGAACAAATTTATGAAACTTTAGGTATTGATATTGAGTTGCTTCAGTTTTTGAATCCGCAATATAAATTAGATATTATTCCTTACATAAAAGGGAAAAATTACACACTTACTTTACCTATTGAATCGATAGGTAACTTTTTAGCAAACGAACAACAAATTTATGCCTTTGCTGAAGCTGAAGATGCAAAACGAGAGAAACCATTGCCTAAATACTTTGAAATGAATGATCGAATTCGTTACAAAGTACGAAGTGGAGATTATTTAGGTAAAATTGCGAATAGATATGGAGTTTCTATTAGTAGTATTAAACGTTGGAATAATATGCGAAGTACACGCTTACGTGTCGGTCAGCGTTTAACAATTTATCCAAAAAGATTAGATAAAGTAATAACATCTAAACCTACTAAAAAAACAGTTCCATCGGGGTCACACAAAATTTATACGGTAAAATCTGGAGAATCCTTATGGGTTATAGCTCAAAAATTTTCCAATGTTTCAGTTCAAGATATTAAAGATTGGAACGATAATTGGAGCGTTAGAAGTCTAAAACCAGGAACACAATTAAAGATATTTAGCAAATGAAAAAAATAATAGTTTTTTTAACAGTAATAGCAACCCTAATTAGTTGTGAATCTGAACCTCAAAAGAAGGTGTTAAAAGAGGCAAACGGACGTATAAACCATTTATTAGTTGTAATGAAAAACAGTGAATGGCAAGGCGAGCTTGGTGATGAAATTCGTAAAATAGTTGCTGAACCTGTTTTAGCGTTACCACAGCCCGAAGCACAGTTTGAAGTCTCTCAAGTATCACCCGATAATTTTGGAAGTTTGTTTAGAGCTACGAGAAGTGTTTTAAAAATTGGAATTGGAAAAGAAAATTTATTTAATATATCAGGTAATGTTTATGCTTCTCCTCAAAAAATAATAACAATTACAGGTAAAACAACTGAGGAAATTATAAAACTTATTCAAGAGAATAGTAAAAAAATAATTTCTGTTTTTAAAAAAGCAGATCTTATTTCTGTTCAACGAAAAATTTTAAAAAAATATTGGAATCCTGAAAAAATTAAAACATTCAATAAACAAGGTTATTCCATAAAAATTCCACGAACTTATAGTAAAGTTGAAGACAATGGCGAAATGACTTGGTATCGATATCACTTAGGCGGAGGCAATAGTATGGAGATTTTTACATATACAGTTCCAATTACTTCAGAAGGTGATGAAAATGGCAATAATATTGTATCAATAAGAAACGCTTTTGGTAAAAAATATATTCCTGGTCAAGTAGAAGGTTCACATATGATTACCGAAGAAGCATATACTCCTCATATATTTGAAGTTGAATTTAAAGAAAGAAAAGCTTTTGAAACCCGAGGAAAATGGGAAGTTAAGGGAGTTTATATGGCCGGTCCTTTTTTAAGTTATACGGTACTTGATAAACCTAATAACAGATTAGTTGTTGTTGAAGGATTAACCTATGCACCATCAATTAATAAACGCGATTATATGTTTGAAATAGAAGCTATTTTAAAAACATTGGTTATTTATTAAACTTTAACCACCACATAACCTCTACAAGTTTTTCTGTAGTGTTTATCGTTAAACTTGTAATATTTAAAACCTCTGATATGTATTACTTTGTTTATATAAGGTTTATTTTACTTTTCCATTTTTGCCCAACTATCTCTTAAAGGGACAGTACGATTGAAAATTAAATTTTCTTCAGTTGAAGATTTATCAACGCAAAAATACCCTAAACGTTGAAATTGAAATCTATCTAAAACCTTTCCTGTTTTTAAACTAGGTTCCACAAAGGCATTAATAACGTTTAATGAATTTGGATTTAAAAAGTCTTTAAAATCCTTGTCTTTATGTCCATCAGGGGCTTCATCCAAAAATAAGCGATCATACACATTTACCTGTGCTTTTACAGCGTGTTTTATTGACACCCAGTGTAGCGTTCCTTTTACTCTACGCTTACTAGCTTCGGTTCCACTTCCACTTCTACTATCCGCATCATATGTACAATGTATTTCTGTTACTTCACCATTTTCATCTTTAATACAGCTTTCAGCTTTAATTATATAGGCGTTCTTTAATCTAACTTCTTTCCCAAGTTTTAATCTAAAGAATTTCTTATTTGCTTCTTCTCTAAAATCTTCCTTTTCAATATAAATTTCTCTACTAAATGGAACTTTTCTAAAGCCAGCATTTTCATCTTCCTGATTGTTTTCGGCAGTTAACCATTCTTCTTCACCTTCAGGATAATTGGTAATAACAACTTTAACAGGATTTAAAACAGCCATTACTCGCGGTGCAGTTTTGTTTAAATGATCTTTAATACAATATTCTAACAATGCAACATCGGTAACATTATCACGTTTAGCAATACCTGCAATTTCACTAAAGTTTCTAATAGATTCAGGCGAATATCCTCTACGGCGTAGACCTGAAATAGTTGGCATACGAGGGTCGTCCCACCCATCAACCATACCTTCTTCCACCAGTTGTAGTAGTTTACGTTTACTCATAACCGTATAACTCAAATTTCTTCGAGCAAACTCACGTTGTTTAGGTCGTAATAAACTAGAGTTGTATACTTGATCTATATACCAATCATATAAATCTCTATGGCTTTTAAATTCTAAGGTGCAAATAGAGTGTGAAATTTGTTCTAAATAATCACTTTCACCGTGTGTCCAGTCGTACATTGGGTAAATACACCAATCATCTCCAGTTCTATGGTGATATTTTTTCAAAATTCGGTACATAATTGGATCACGCATATGCATATTGGTATGTGTCATATCAATTTTAGCACGTAAAACATGAGTTCCTTCATCAAACTCACCATTTTTCATACGCATAAACAAATCTATATTCTCTTCAACGCTTCTGTCTCTAAATGGGCTATTAGTTCCAACTTCAGTAGGTGTACCTTTTTGAGCTGCCATTTGTTCTGATGTTTGATCGTCAACATAGGCTTTCCCTTCTTTGATTAATTCAACTGCCCAATCAAATAATTGCTGAAAATAATCGGAAGAATACAATACTTTATCCCATTGAAAACCTAACCATTTTATGTCTTCCTGGATGGCATCTACATATTCTTGCTCTTCTTTAGCGGGGTTAGTATCGTCAAAACGTAAGTTAACGGGGGCATTGTACTTTAGACCCAAACCAAAATTTAAACAAATTGATGCTGCGTGACCAATATGTAAATATCCATTAGGCTCTGGTGGAAATCTAAAACGTAGTTTTTCCTTTGATAAACCATTTGTTAAATCATCTTCAATGATTTGTTCTAAAAAGTTTAGTGATTTTTTTTCTTCACTCATAATTTCAATGCTAATAAGGCACAAAAATATCAATTTTTTTCTCAATACAATATAAAAGCAAGTGCAATACTGTAAAAACAGGTTTCTTGTTAAAATTAAAATGATTTTGGGAGTTTCCTTTCTAGATAGGTTTTTACTACTAGCTTTTTTGAAGTAAACATTAGAAAAAAGAGATTAAACAAACCGTTGAATTCCAAATGTAAAAAGTATAGTTTTAAAAGGTAAAACAAACTATCTTTGTGAAAAACAATAATCAATGGGAACCATTAAAGTAAAAAACATTCGTGTTTATGCTTATCACGGATGTTTAATTGAAGAAGGAAAAATTGGATCAGATTACCGCATAGATATTGCTGTTAAGGCAGATTTATCAAAACCTGCACGAACCGATGATTTAGCGGATACTGTTGATTATGTACATTTAAACCTTATTGTTAAGCAAGAAATGGCGATTCGGTCTAAGTTACTGGAAGAAGTAGCAAAACGAATTCTAGATAGAATATTGGGTGAGATTCCTATTGTAAAAGTAGCAAAAGTGGAGGTCTCAAAAATTAATCCACCAATTGGAGGAAACGTTGCTATGGTGACTATAGAAATGACAAAAAGAAGAAAGGATTTATAATAAAACAATATTCAACAAAAAAAAATTGCGAACTTATTTAATTTATGTAAATTTGCAATCCAATTAAGGCGTCGTGGCCGAGTGGCTAGGCTGGGCTCTGCAAAAGCTCCTACAGCGGTTCGAGTCCGCTCGACGCCTCCAAAAAAACCAACATATATATGTTGGTTTTTTGTTTTTTTTAACATATTGTTAAGCGCAAAATAACTTCCTTTGTCAAATCAAGAAAACTTTAATCGAAAAGGTTGTAATTTAATTGTTAAAAACAAGTTTTTTTAAAAGAAAGAATACTAAAGTATGACAATTTATCCAATTGAAACGGGGAACTTTAAATTAGATGGCGGAGCTATGTTTGGAGTAGTTCCAAAAGTAATTTGGCAGCGTACAAATCCGGCAGATAGTAATAATTTAATCGATATGAGTTTGCGAAGTATGCTTATTGAGGATGGGAATCGATTAATTTTAATTGATACAGGTTGCGGAAATAAACAATCCGATAAGTTTTTTAGCTATTATTACCAATTTGGTGACTTTTCTTTAGATACTTCATTGGCAAAATATGGTTTCCATAGAGATGATATTACCGATGTTTTTTTAACTCATTTGCATTTTGACCATTGTGGGGGTGCAATTAAATGGAATAAAGACAGAACTGGTTACGAACCAGCTTTTAAAAATGCAAAATTTTGGTCTAACAAAAACCATTGGCAATGGGCTGTTGAACCAAATGTTCGTGAAAAGGCATCATTTTTAAAGGAAAACATCAATCCTATTGAAGCAAGCGGACAATTAAACTTTATAAATTTACCAGAAGATGATTTTGTGAAAAACTCTGAACTGGGTTTCGATATTTTATTTACTGATGGACATACCGAAAAGCAAATGATTCCACATATTAATTATAAAGGAAAAACAATAGTTTTTATGGCTGATTTGTTGCCTACAGTTGGTCATATTCCTTTGCCGTATGTTATGGGATACGATACCAGACCTTTGCTGACTATGGATGAAAAAGCGAAATTTTTAAATAAAGCAGCTGATGAAAATCTAGTGTTGTTTTTAGAACACGATGCTACCAATCATTTATGCACAGTAAAACACACAGAAAAAGGCGTTCGATTGAACGAAACATATAAATTTAACGAAGTATTTAACTAATTTTTTAAAAATGAGAATTATAAAATCAATTTTCGTTGCTGTATTAGCAACAGTTACAATTACAAGTTGTAGCTCTTTAAAAAACATGGCTGTTCCAACTATGGATACAAAAGTTGCTGTATCAACAGCAAAAAAAGAAACTATTGGTGATGAAGATTTCAACCACTGGGCGCACGGAGATTTAGCAACTGACACCATTCCCGGTATGAGTCTTGAAAAAGCATATAAATTTTTAGAAGGGAAAACAGGAAAAACAGTTATTGTTGGTGTTATTGATTCAGGTATTGATATTGAACACGAAGATTTAAAAGATGTATTATGGACAAATCCTAAAGAGATTGCCGGGAATAATATCGACGACGATAAAAACGGTTATGTAGATGATATTTATGGATGGAATTTTTTAGGCGGAGATGGTGTTGATGCTCCTGAACAATTAGAAATTACGCGTTTATATGCAAAATATATAAATCGTTTTGAAGGAAAGACGAAAGCTGATGTAAGCGAAGGAGAAAAAGCAGATTTTGAATTATATGAAAAGTATAAAACAGCTTTTGAGGCGTCAAGTAAAAATCATGTTGGAATGATGCAGCATTTGAATTTTATTGATGCAAGTTATACTGCAATTAAAAAGTTATTGGGTAGAGAAACTTTTACAGTTGAAGATCTAGAAGCAGTTAAAACTGAAGATGAAGAATTACAAACTCAAATAAAAACTATTTTAAGTTTAAATAGTAGAGGCTTTACTGAAGAAGTTTTTTATGAGTATTACAACACACAATTAAAAAATAAAAATTATGATTTAATTTTTGATGGTAGAGCAATTGTAGGTGACCAACCAACAAATATAGATGATGTTAAATATGGAAACGCTAATGTAATTGGTTCAAAAGATATTGAATCTCACGGTACTCACGTTTCAGGTATTATTTTAGCCAAACGTGATAATGGTGTTGGTATGCAGGGTGTTGCTCATAATGCTTTATTAATGTCGGTAAGAGCGGTTCCAGATGGTGATGAGCGTGATAAAGATGTTGCTTTGGCAATACGCTATGCAGTTGATAATGGCGCGAAGGTAATTAATATGAGTTTTGGGAAAAGCTGGTCTCCTTATCGCAACTGGGTTTTTGACGCTATTAAATATGCTGAAGAAAAAGATGTGTTATTAGTTCATGCCGCCGGAAATAGCAAAAAAGATATAGATGTAAAGGATAACTGGCCAAATGATTCAATGGATAAAGTTGTTGAAATTGCTGATAATGTTTTAACTGTTGGCGCAATGGGTGTTACATTTAATGAAAAAATGCCAGCATCATTTACAAACTATGGTCAAAAAAATGTAGATGTATTTGCTCCGGGTGTTCAAATTTATTCTACAGTTCCTAAAAACGAATATGCTCGTTACAATGGAACTTCAATGGCTTCTCCAGAAGTAGCTGGTGTTGCAACTTTAGTAAGAAGTTATTACCCTAAATTATCTGCAAGTCAGGTAAAACATATTATTATGAATTCAGGTACTGAAATTGATATGGAAGTATTAATTCCTGGTAGAAAAGGTAAAAAAGCTAATTTTTCAACATTATCAGTTTCAGGAAAAGTAGTAAATGCCTACAATGCACTTATTTTAGCTGATAAAATGGTAAACAAAAAGTAATAAAAACATAATATTCTGTTAAAAAACACACTCAATTTGAGTGTGTTTTTTTGTTTTACAATCAAATTTCTATCTTGCGCCCATCACTATAACATTATGCAAAAAATATTTTTACTACTACTAATCACTTCGTCAATATTAACAGCTCAAAATAATACACCATACTGGCAACAACATGTTGATTATATTATGGACGTAGATGTTGATGTAAGTAATTATAAATATTCAGGAACTCAGAAATTAGTTTATACTAACAATTCACCCAGTGTTTTAAAAAAAGTCTTTTATCACTTATACTTCAATGCTTTTCAACCAGGAAGCGAAATGGATTTACGTTTGCAAAATATAGTAGATCCAGACAGAAGAATGGTGAATAATATTGGGGCTAAACACAATCCTGTTTATGAAAGTAGAATAGCAAAACTAACACCAAATGAAATTGGTTTTTTAAATGTAAAATCACTAAAGCAAAATGGGAAAGCTGTAAAATTTCATGTAGAAGAAACGGTATTGGAAGTAACATTAAATTCCCCAATATTAGCTGGAGAGAAAGTAGTTTTTGAAATGGAATTTGAAGGGCAAGTTCCGGTTCATATCCGAAGAGCAGGGAGAAATAGTATAGATGGTGTAGCGCTTTCTATGGCACAGTGGTATCCAAAAATGGCTGAATACGATTTTCAAGGTTGGCACACCGATCCGTATTTAGGGCGTGAATTTCATCAGGTTTGGGGAAATTTTGACGTTACCCTTCATATTGATAAAAATTATACGATTGCAGCAACAGGTTATTTACAAAATCCGCAAGAAATAGGTCACGGATATGAAGATAAATCCAAAAATATAATACATCAAAAAGGTAAAAAATGGAGCTGGCATTTTAAAGCGCCAAAAGTATTGGATTTTACCTGGGCAGCAGATTCAAATTATGCTCACGATGTTAGAATTACTAAAAACGGAACAGAGTTACACTTCTTTTATAAAAATGACCCTAAATACAGAAAGACTTGGAAAGAAATTCAGCCTTTTACAGAACAGGCATTAGATTATTTTAATGAACATATTGGTCCGTATCCTTGGAAACAATATTCGGTAATTCAAGGCGGTGATGGCGGAATGGAATATGCCATGTGTACGTTGGTTGAGGGAGGTAAAACTTTAGGAGAAATTATTGGCACTTGTTTTCATGAATTGGCACATTCGTGGTTTCAGCAGTTATTAGCTTCAAATGAGAGTAAACATTCATGGATGGATGAAGGTTTTACAACATATATTTCAACATTGGCTTCAAATAAAATATTAAGAAAAGGAGATGGGAAACCTTCAAACAAAAGTTATGAAGAGTATTTCTATATGGTTAAAAACAAACTGGAAGAACCACTTACAACACATGCAGATAGGTTTAATACCAATGCAGCTTTTGGAATTGGAAGTTATACAAAAGGAAGTATGTTTTTAACCCAGTTGAATTATATAATTGGTGAAGAAAATACAGCTAAAACTATTAAACAGTTTTACAATGATTTTAAGTTTAAACACCCAACGCCAAATGATATAAAGAGAACTGCTGAAAAAGTTTCAGGATTACAATTAGACTGGTATTTAAATGAATGGATTGAAACTATACATACCATTGATTATGCAGTGGCCAAGGTGGAAGATAATAAAATTGAGTTGGCTCGTGTAGGCCAAATGCCAATGCCAATTGATGTAAAGGTTACGTATTTCGATGGAACTTCAGAAGATTTTTATATCCCTTTGAATTTACTAAGAGGTGAAAAACCAACTTCAGCAATTATTTTAAATGATTGGTCTTGGGGGAAATCAACATATACATTTTCTGTTAAAAAAGAAATAAAAACGGTTGAAATTGATTCTTCAGGCCTAATGGCTGATATTGATAGGCACAACAACGTGTTTAGTAATTAAATTTTAATTATTTTCTGTTTTTTAGTTAATCTGCTAAAACCCATTTTACACGTCCAACTTCACCTGTTTCTAGTATAACTTTAATGCCATGTGGGTGTGTTGATGATTTAGTTAGAAGTTTTTGCACAAAACCACTTGTTAATTCACCAGATCTTTGATGATGTTTTTGTACAACCTCTACTTCTGAACCTATTTCAATGTTTTTACGAAAAGTACCACTCAGTTTCTCCATTTGACAAATTTAATACTATAAATTAATAAAGCAGCAATTAGAAATTGTAAATACCCTATTAGAATTATATTAAAATAAATTTAATAAGGATGTTATGATTTTTTATGTGAAAAATTCATGGTTTAAAGAAATAAGAAATGTAAAAATTAACCAAAAAGAATTACATAATGGCTATATTTTGTATTTTTGCAATTACTTTTTTTCTTCAAAGCGATAATGTCAACTAAGTCAAAATATTTATTTAGAAAATTTTTAAAATGGAGATATCAGTATATTTCTAATAAGCAATTTATTTATATTGCAAGTACTGTAGTTGGTTTATTAGCTGGTTTGGCGGCTGTAATAATAAAAAATTTAGTACATTTTATCCAAGTCTTACTTGAAGGTAAATTTATCAAGGAAATTCATCAAGCTTTTTATTTTATTTTCCCAATTATTGGGCTATTATTAGTTCTTTTAATTAAAAGAAAAGTAATACGAAAAAAACTAGGTCAAGGTATTCCGGCTACATTATTTGCCATTTCAAAGCAAAAAGGAATTATGCCTCGTTACCAAATATGGTCATCATTAATTACAGCGCCTTTAACAGTTGGGTTTGGTGGCTCCGTTGGGTTAGAGGGACCTACCGTTTCAACTTCTGCAGCTTTAGGATCTAATTTTGCACGATTATTTCATTTAAACCAAACCACCCGAACCTTGCTTATTGGAGCGGCCGCCGCAGGAGCTATGGCCTCAATTTTTAAAGCGCCTATTGCAGCCATTGTATTTGCGGTTGAAATATTTAGCTTAGAATTAACAATGGCTTCGTTAATTCCATTATTATTAGCTTCTATCACAGCTGTATTAACATCCTATTTCTTTTTTGGAGACGATGTATTATTGCATTTTAGTTTACAAGATACATTTGATTTTAAAGATGTAGTTTTTTATATTCTTTTAGGCGTAATATCAGCTACAGTTTCAATCTATTTTAGTAAAGTTTATTTTAAAATTGATACGTTATTTAAGTCAATAACTAATTTGTATAAACGATTATTGGTTGGAGGAATTTTATTAGGCGTAATCATTTATTTTATGCCTCCATTATTTGGAGAAGGATATGAAACTATTAATAATGTTTTAAGGGGAAATATTGATAGTGTTATTGTAAATAATATTTTTCACATTACAACAGATAATATATGGATAATTGTAGTGCTTTTAGTTGGATTAATTTTATTTAAAATTGTCGCAACTTCAGTAACATTTGGAGCTGGAGGGGTTGGAGGCGTGTTTGGACCAACACTTTTTACAGGAAGTATTACAGGTTATGTGTTTGCTTTGGTTATTAATTACACGAATTTATTTACGCATCAACTATCGTTAACCAATTTTGCTATGGTTGGCATGGCTGGTTTAATGGCAGGGATTTTACACGCCCCTTTAACAGCAATATTTTTAATTGCTGAAATAACGGGTGGTTATGAGTTATTTGTTCCTTTAATGATTGTTGCTTCCATATCATATTTAATTACAAAAAAATACATTCCTCATAATATTTACCACAAGGAATTAGCTGAAAGAGGTCAACTTTTAACCCATGACAGAGATAAAAATGTATTGATGTTAATGGATATTGATAAAGTGATAGAAACAAACTTTATTTTATTAACTCCTGAAATGAAGTTAGGAGAAATTGTAGATAATGCCGTTGCAAAATCTTCTCGAAACCATTTCCCTGTTGTAAGCAAAGAAAATGAATTTTTAGGAATCATAACTTTGGATGATATTAGAAGTATTATGTTTGATACTTCACTTTACGACAAGGTGGATGTTTCAGGTCTAATGCATAGTGTTCCTGATATTATTGATTATGATAAAGATTCTATGGAAGTAATCATGAAAAAGTTTAAAACAACGGTTGCATGGAATTTACCGGTAATTAAAGATGGAAAATATTTTGGTTTTATTTCCAAATCAAGATTGTTAACCGCATACCGAAGAAAATTGATTCATGTTACCGCTTAGTTCATTTTTTTTTTGCTAAAGCATTTTAAATTTTCGCATTTCACCAAAACAAGAGTTACATAAAATTGTGTAATTTTACAATAACCTAATAGGATACAATCAAATGAAATATGTGTTAAGTTTTTTATTAATTCTGGTACTTACCATTTTAGGGTATGGTTTCTATATAAAAAGTGTTGAAGAATCTAAAGGTGAGATTATAATTGGCATTGGAGTATTAATAATTGCGTTTATTTTAATGCCATTATTTATTTTTCATAGGTATAAAAACAAAAACGTAAAAGACTTTACTTTTGAAAAGTATAGAAAAGATCTAGATGAGCACATTAAAAAAGAAAACAATGGCTAATTTAAATTTCGTTTTTCAATAAAAAAACGTTTTAAAATTTCACTACAGTCTGTTTCTAATACACCACGTATTACTGTTGTTTTTGGATGTAGTTTGGTTTGTAAGATTTCAAAACCACGTTTTTTTTCACTGGCACCATAAACTATTTTACCAAGTTGAGTCCAATAACTTGCGCCAGCACACATTTGGCAGGGTTCAAGTGTAACATATAAAGTGCATTTGTCAAGGTATTTTCCACCTAAATAATCAGCTGCAGCAGTAAAAGCTTGCATTTCGGCGTGAGCAGTGACATCATTCAGCGTTTCTGTTAAATTATGAGCGCGTGCAATTATTTGATTGTTCATTACAATAATAGCTCCAACCGGCACTTCATTTTTATCAAATGCCAATTGAGCTTCCTGCAAAGCACATTTCATAAAGTAAGAATCGTCAAAAGGGTTTATCATATTTCAAAAGTAATTATTTTAATATAACCAACAATTAAATATTGTAGTTTTGCAAAAGTGAAATCATTACTTTCAAATATCAACAATCCGAAAGATTTACGTAAACTTTCAAAAAAGGAACTTCCACAGGTTGCCAAAGAAATACGTGAATTTATTATTGATGTTGTTGCAACTAAAGAAGGTCATTTAGGTGCAAGTCTAGGTGTCGTTGAGCTTACAATTGCCTTACATTATGTATTTGATACACCAGATGATTTGTTAATTTGGGATGTTGGACACCAGGCTTATGGGCATAAAATTTTAACTGACCGAAGAGCAAAATTTCATACAAATAGGCAGTTTGATGGAATTTCCGGCTTTCCTAAAATGAGTGAAAGTATTTATGATGCCTTTGGAACAGGACATTCATCTACTTCAATTTCCGCTGCTTTGGGAATGGCAGTAGCTTCAAAAATAAAAGGTGATTTTGAAAAACATCATATCGCCGTGATTGGAGATGCCTCTATAGCGGGCGGAATGGCTTTTGAAGGTTTGAACCATGCGGGTGTTACCGATTCAAATTTGCTAATTATTTTAAATGACAATACCATGGGGATTGATCCAAGTGTTGGTGCATTAAAAAATTATTTTACCGATGTTAAGGCTGGTAAAAAAGTGCGAAAAAACAACATAATTAAAGCTTTAAATTTTAATTACTCTGGACCAATTGATGGGCATAATATTGAAAATATTATTGAAGAATTAGAGCGCTTAAAAAAAATTAAAGGCCCCAAATTTTTACATTTAATTACTACAAAAGGAAAAGGTCTGGATAAAGCTGAACAAGACCAAGTTAAATACCACGCTCCAGGAAAATTTGATAAAATAACAGGGGATTTAATTGAAAAAAGTAACGAAATTCTTCCTCCAAAATACCAAGATGTTTTTGGTGAAACCATCGTTGAATTGGCAAAAATAAACAAAAAGATTGTTGGCATTACACCTGCGATGCCTACTGGATCTTCATTGAAATTAATGATTGACGAAATTCCTGAAAGAGCTTTTGATGTGGGAATTGCCGAACAACATGCTGTTACACTGGCAGCAGGTATGGCAACACAAGGATTGATTCCGTTTTGTACTATTTATTCAACATTTTTACAGCGTGCTTACGATCAAATTATTCATGATGTTGCTTTACAAAATTTACCCGTTATTTTTTGTGTGGACAGAGCCGGATTGGTTGGTGAAGATGGTGCCACACATCATGGAGCTTTAGATATTGCTTATTTAAGATGTATTCCAAATTTAGTAATATTTGCTCCTTTAAACGAAATTGAACTAAGAAACACCCTTTATACTGCTCAATTAGGAGTGGATTTTCCATTAGCTATTCGCTATCCTAGAGGAAGAGGAACTATTATAAATTGGCAAATGCCTTTTGAAAAAATTGAAATTGGCAAAGGTGAAGAAATTACGGATGGGGACCATATTGCAGTTCTTTCAATAGGAACTATAGGAAACACTATTAAAGAGGTAGTCTCTGAGCTTGAACAATATAAAATTGGGCATTACAATATGCGTTTTGTAAAACCTTTAGATGAAAAATTACTTCATACTATTTTTAAAAAATATAAAACTGTGGTAACAGTTGAAAATGGCACAATTATTGGGGGTTTTGGAACATCAATTTTAGAATTTTCATCAATGTATAATTATAGAAAAACTACAATAAAACAGTTAGGAATACCTGATACGTTTATAGAACATGGGGAAACAGATGAATTGTTAAATAAAGTTCATTTGTCAAAAGATAAAATAAAGGAATTTTTACTTCAGTTAATTTAAGTAAAAAAACATATCATATTCCACTTACCAAACAATATAATAAGTCTAAACAGATGAAATTTAAACTTTTTGTTATTTTTTCAATTTTATTTACAATCAACTCTAACTCTAGAGATGTTATTTTAAAGGATTCGTTAGCAGTAAAAATAGATTCAATAAGTCACTGGACCAAAAAAAACAATGTGAATTTACTTTTTACTCAAAACTCATTTGTTAACTGGAGTGCTGGTGGGAATAATTCTATTTCAGGAATTTTAAAGGTGTACTTACAACGCAATTATAAGAATAAACATACTGTTTGGTCGAATGAACTAAAAGGAAGTTATGGATTAAACAAAGAAGAAGATAGGGAATTAAGAAAAACGGAAGACCGATTTGAGATAAATTCAACTTTTGGATATCGAAATAATATCAAATCAAATTGGTACTATTCTGCAAAATTTAATTTTAAAACACAATTTTCAAATGGGTATAAATATCCAAATACCGATAAACCAATTTCAAAGTTGTTTGCTCCAGCTTATGTATTTCTTGGCATAGGATCGGAATATTCATCTAAGAGTCATAAGCTTAAATTTTATCTTTCCCCACTTACTAATAAAACTACATTTGTTTTTAGTCGTGAATTATCAAATGAGGGTGCATTTGGTGTGAATCCGGCAGAGTATGATGAGGAAGGAAATCTGCTTAAAGATGGTCAAAAAATGAAAATGGAGTTTGGCACACTGGTTACAGGTGAGTGGAAAACTAATGTTATGGATAACATTAAAATGGCTAATAAATTAATTTTATACTCTGATTATTTACATAACTATGGAAATGTAGATGTAAACTGGGAAATTAATTTTGATTTAACTATAAATAAATATGTAACGGCAAATGTTGGTTCTCATTTAATTTTTGATGACGATATTTTACATAAAGAAGATATTAACAACGATGGAAATCTTGATATTTTAGGCCCTAAAATTCAAATAAAACAGTTGTTGGGTATTGGTTTTTCCTATAATTTTTTATAAAAATAAAAAAGAGGCTTCATTATAAAGCCTCTTTTTTTTGATTGTATTTAATATAAATAATTAATCAGTGCTAAAGCTCCAAACTTGACCATTTGTTTGGCCACCTTGACCATCTTTTACAACTACTTGCCAGTAGTAAGTAGTGGATGCTGTTAAATTCACATCTAGGTTGTCTACACCTAAATCAGAAGTTTCAATTGTTGTTGGAGGATTTATGGTTCCAAAATAAACATCATAAGTTAACACGTCATTAGTATCAACATCTGATGCTGTCCATTGTAAATTAACAGTAGCTCCATTTTCAATTGCTCCAATTGCTGGGTTAACCAATGTTGGTGCAAATGGTAAATGATTAGAAACACCTACTCCTTCAGTAATAAACTGAAAAGTTGAGGAATAATTACTTGACTCATTTTTAGAGTCAATTGCTTTAACTCTCCAATAATACGCTACCCCTTTTTCTAAAGAAATAGATTTATTAGTTGAACTGGATGATGTTGTATGCACAATATTTGCAAATTGAGCATCTGTAGCTACCTGAATTTGATATGTCAAAGCATCTCCATCTGCATCTGTTGAAGCATTCCATTCAAAATTCAAAAAATTATCGAGACATAATAAATTGTTTGTTGGAGAAACTAAAGTTGGAACAGTTGGTGCATTATTTACTGGTTCTGGTGGAGGTGTAGGTGTTTCTCCTCCGCTGCCGCCACAAGACCATAGTGTTGTACTTAAAACTAAAGTATATAATATTTTTTTCATTTCTTTATTGTTTTATTAATTTTAATGTAATTGGTTTATCTAATTGAATTTTGGCAATATACAACCCGCTTGGATTGTTTGTTAAATCTATTTGAACCTTACCGTAAACTACAGGGTAACTTTTTTTAGAAATTAACTGCGACAAGTTATTAAAAATTTCAATGGTAACATCTTTATCAGAAATTGGTAATGAAATTTCAAGGTTATCTTTTGTTGGATTTGGATAAGCAACAAACGCATCTAACATCTCAAAAGTTTTTGAAAAATTACCTTCGCAAGCAATCGCTGTTTTTACCTCAACAACATCTCCATGATTTACATTAACAGAAAATTCAGAGGTATTAGTTTTAAAGCTTTCCATTCCATTTACATATATAACAAAAGGAGGAGTTCCATTTTCAATTTCAATAGAAGCTTTATTGTTAGTAACACTAGACTTACCAGCAACACTAGACCCTTCTTTTATTTCAATTGTAAAACATTGTTCAAATGTATCATCAACTATAGTTATACAAAAATCATATAATCCAGGAGCTAAATTATCAATAGTTTTAGAACTTTCAAATGTATAATTTACACCATTAATAGTTGCTTTATAATTGTAAGTTTCTTCAGTTTCAATTATTATTTGACCATTATCCTTGTCGGGACAAGATTCACTATTAATCTCAATATTAAAATTATTATTTGGTAGTACGATACAACCCGTTGAATTTACGGTAGCTCCTACCGGAGTAGTCGAACATAAATCAAGACTATTTTGAACACCGTCTTCATCATCATCTAGTTGATCATCAGAACAACCATCGTTATTTACTGCCGCACCTGCACCTGTATTTGGACATAAATCTAAACCATTAATTACAGTATCATTATCATCATCACTATTGTAATCGTCAATGGTAAATTTAGCTGTAAATATACCTCTACCATAAGTTGAAGCTAAAACAGTATTATCAGATGTTCTTAAATCAAAACTAGTAACTTTTACATCTTTCATGCCATTTTGAGATTGTTCCCAGACTGGATTAGCATCATTAAAGTTAGATGTTCCCCAAACTCCTAAATCTGTACCTAAAATTACTTCATTAGAGTTGATAGGGCTCATTAATATAGCTTTTACTGGTAAGTCGGGTAAATTGCCTTCCTTACTTTGCCAAGTTGCCCCAGCATCTGCAGAATAATATACACTTACTACTCCATAGTTATGAAAAGTAACAAAAAGATCATTTTCTGTTTCACCTTCTTCTATACAAGAAATACTTCCAACAAATAAGTCACTTGAAAGATTAGTCCAAGTAGGATTGTTACTAACTACATTTTCTAATTTTAACAATTCTCCTGTTTCAGTACCAACGAATAATGTTTGAGAATTAAATGTTGAAGACTTAAATGCCGTAGGATTACTTGTTAATAAGGTATTGGTTAATGGATTGGTAGTTGCAATTGAAGAATTTAATGTGTATTTATTAATTTTATCAGTTCCAGTAGTAAATAAAATATTATGTACACTATTTAATTCAGCTGGATTGATAAAATCTCCATCCTCACTATCATCAGCAATTCGATAGACGTAATTACCAGTTGAATAGTTTAGATAAAAGTAGTTATTGTAAGGATATGAAGAAATCATATACTCATTATCTCTATCTATAAAGCAGTACGTGCCATCTCCTCCAGAAACTTGTATTGAAGAATTTATCCCTGGAGAAGCATTATTAATAAGTTGAGTCCTATTATCCTGAGCTCCAGCTAATAGTTTTTCATTGTTTTCATCTTGTCCAATAGCTCCTTTATAAAATTGTAAGGTGTTGTAATTTTTATGTCTTGCTCCTATTGCATTATTACTTGTAGATGCATTAGATAAATTATTCCCATAATATACCCCTCCATCATTTCCAAAAAGGGCTTTGTTACTATCTAAAGGATCAAAGACCATTATATGCTGATCTGCATGAACCATTGATATATTTAATCCATTTAAATTACTATTATTAGACCATTTTGAAATTTGATTCCAAGTTGTCCCACTATCTTTTGTTCTAAATAAATCAATTCCACCAACATAGGCAACCTCATCATTTGAAGGATCTACTTCTATCATTAAATTATAAAATGCTTGCCCTCTAGTAAAATCATTCGTTGGAATTCCGTTATCTGCGTCATCTGGTTTAGTTAAATCAGTAACATCAGTGAATGCATTTATTGTTTTTCCTAAATAAACTTCATCATCTGTAGTCAACTCAGCTAACACATAAACTACTCCAGCATTTAATTTTGATACCGAAATTTGAGTCCTATCTCCATTTTCAACTGTGTGATTTAAATTAAAGTTAATCCCATCTGTAGAAGATAAAATTGATCCACCTCCATCATTATTCATAATACTTCTTGTTGTTGAAACCCATAATACATTATCAACACCTATTTCCAAATCATTTGGAGCATATCCACCACCTGAAATAGTTAAAGGCATGGTTAATTTTTCCCAAGACACAGCTTTATCAGTTGACTTATATAATCCATATTCTTCAACTCCAAGAAGAGAATAAGGGCTAGAATCTGCGTAAAAAGATTCTCCAACGGCTACATAAATTTCACTAACTCCAGCATTATCTCTAACTTTAATATCATTTATATGTTGAATGCCTGGAGTAACATAGTTTCCTTGGAAAGGAGAATCGATAGATTCTATAGTTACATTAACACCATTTGATAATTCTGTAATAATTGCCTGACCTTCATTTTTTGAAATCATTACTGAAGGGATAGTTATTGTTGCGTCATCACCTCCTTGAATAATTGGAGCTCCACTAACATTATTCACCATTAAAACAGCTATTGCTCCAGCATCTTGAGCATTTTTCACTTTATCAACAAATGTACAATTACCTCGATTTATCACAGCAATATTTCCTTCAATTGCACTGTTATTAGTTAAGCCGTTACAAGCTTGACTTGGATTACCTGTTCCATCACTTGCTAAAACTAAGTTACCTGAAATTGTTTTTAATTTAGGCCCAAAAGATGCTGGTACTATCATATATTCACCCGCAACAGAAGCTGGAGAATTTACTGTTAGTTTGGCGTTCGTTTTAAAAGTAGTTTCACCTGTGATACCGCCAAATACCTTGTTCCACGTAGCGCCGGCATCTACTGATTTCCACATTCCATTACCATTTACTCCTCCACCCACGTAAGACTCTCCTGTACCTAAGTAAAAAATATTTGTATCATTTGGATCGTAAGTAAGAACACTTACAGCTAAGTTTTTTGGAGCATCAACTAAAGACCAGGCAGAATTAGCATCTGTAATGTCTTCATTTAACCACAACCCTCCGCTTACACCACCAGCAAAAACACGTTTATTTGTGGCGTCGTTAGGGTCAAACATGATAGCTCTGGTTCTACCTCCAAGATTGTCTGGACCTCTTTCTTCCCAGTTATTCCATGAAGCTGCCCCAGGGTTTTTACCTGCAAGATTATTTCTTTTTAAAGATTCTTGCAAAGCGAATAACCTTTCTGGATGAGGTTTTCCTGTGCTTGGATCCATGCTTAGTTCCCACTCTCTTTCAAAATATTTATTTGGGGGGATTCCCATAGCCTTTCTTTCTTTTTTTGAAAGATTTAAAGTTTTTTTAAAAGGGCTATTACTTAAATATGATTTGTGTTGTTCTCTTAATTCAGTTATTGATTCAGCTTTAGAATCACAACTTTTATAAGAAAAAACTATTCCAACTAAAATAGCAGAAAGAATAGATAAATAAAGTAGTTGTTTTTTCATTTAATAGATTGAATTTTAATTGTTAAATTTTTTGTACAACTGTAATGCGTATCCATCTGTTAGGCTGGCAACATAATTGCAAACTGAAAGCACTCTGTTGTATAATTTTTCTTTAGGTGATTTAAAATTTTCGGGGAGTAAATTTATCACTAATTTTTGATAATTGGAAACTTGCCCTTTTTCTTGTGCATTTAAAGCGTCAATAAACTCACTTAAAAGAGTTGCGATTACTTTGTAGCCTAAAATTTCTTTTTCAATAACCTGGTTGCTTTTGTATATTTTTTCAACACTTAGTTTAATAATATCATTTATTTGGGCTTCATAGTTGCATTTATCTAAAAGTGAGTGTGGATAATTTCCTTCTAGTATAGCTTCTTCATTTTCAATAAAAATGGAAGCTGCTTCATTAATTAAAGTTCCAATTGCCAATGCTCTCAAATAACTTAACCTATCTTTTTTATGTTTTAATGCATAATATTTTTCAGAATTAATAGTATCTTTCACTAACTTAATTAAATATTCAAGCGCAAATTCTTCTTCAATTAATCCTAAATTTATACCATCTTCAAAATCAATGATGGTATAACAAATGTCATCGGCAGCTTCAACTAAATAAGCTAAAGGATGTCTTTTGAAAGCAATATTTCCGTTTATACCTGTTGAAATTAATCCTAGCTCATTAGCAATTTTAGTAAAAAAAAGTATGTCCGATTGAAATATACCATATTTTTTATCGGCAATATGAGATGTTGGTTTTTTGGGAAGTGACTCTTTGGGATATTTTAAAAAAGCACCTAAAGTTGCGTATGAAAGTCTTAGACCTCCTTCGCTACCAGGACTAGACTCATTTAAAATTTTAAAACCATTTGCATTTCCTTCAAAGTCTATTAGGTCTTGCCATTCTTTTTTAGTTAAGTCTTTTTGAAATTTAGCTCCTTTACCATTTTTAAAATACTCACCAATTGCTTTTTCTCCACTATGTCCAAATGGAGGGTTTCCAATATCATGAGCTAATGCTGCTGTTGCTACAATAGCTCCAAAATCGTTTATTTTATAACCTTCTTCAATAAGTTTCGGATATTTCTCAAGAATTTTTTCCCCAACAATTCGTCCCAACGAACGTGCAACAACACTAACCTCCATACTATGTGTTAAGCGTGTATGAACAAAATCGGTTTTTGACAATGGAATTACCTGTGTTTTATCTTGCAGGCTTCTAAATGAATCCGAGAAAATAATACGATCATAATCAACTTCAAAACCCAAACGGGTTTCATCTTGATTTTTTCGTAATCTAAGTTTTTTATCACCAAACCTTTTTAAAGATAACAATTGGCCCCAGTTCATTTTTAAAAATTTGGTTCAAATTTAATTAAATGAATAATGTTTTTAGTAAAAATATTGAATATTAACATTTCAATAACATTTCAATAACATTTCAATAAAGTCAAAATAAGCTATAATTAATACTGAAAATTTCAATTATTAATTTACAATACACAATCTTAAATTTGTAGTTTTAGTCAACCTAAAATTTAGGTACTAGGCTACTTTTTCTTAATAGCCTTTAGTTATCTTTATCTTATAATAACATGTCGTTAACGTTTATTTAACAAATATTGTATTTATTTGCAGCAATAAAAACTAAATATTATGAGAAATCAAGTTTTATTAGTAGTAATACTAATCTCAGCAATTTCTTCTTTTGCTCAAGAGACCAAAGACGAATTTAAATCAAATGGGAAGCCATTATTTAATGTGTTTTGGAATTATCATGTATATTTAATGGAAGATGCCCCTAAAACAAGTGCTTTTGAATTAAAAAGAGCTTATTTAGGATATAAGTACAATTTTAGCGAAACTATTTCTGTAAAAGTCACTATAGATGTTGGTAGTAATGATGGAGGAAGTGCTTATACAGCCTATTTAAAAGCAGCTCAATTAGACTGGAAAGCTGCTTCAGTAGTTAAATTAAGTATGGGTTTAATAGGAATGAAACAATTTAAAGATCAAGAGAAATTTTGGGGATACCGTTACATTTTCAAATCTTTTCAAGATCAGAACGGATATGGAAGTAGTGCCGATTTAGGTATTAATGCCGAATTTATATTAGCTAAAAACTTAAAAGCAAACGTTTTAATTGCAAACGGAGAAGGGTATAAAAAAATCCAAGACGATGATGGGAAACAAAAATTTGGAGGAAGTTTAATATTTACTCCGGTTAAAGGTTTGACTACAAAGGTTTATGCAGATACACAGTCTGTTGAAGATGGTGACGCAGTAAGTTCTTATAGTTTATTTGCTGGTTATAAAGAAGATAAATGGAGGCTAGGCGCAGAATACAACAAACTGAACAATGCTGAGAAGTATTCTAAACCGGCTGAAGACAAAGAATTAGATGGGTTGTCATTTTATGGAACGTATGTAATTAGTGAAAAAGTAGAAATATTCGGTCGTTTTGATCAATTAACTTCAAATGATAATTGGAATACATCAAAAGATGGCAATCAAATTATTGCAGGTGTTCAAGTTGCTCCGGTAAAAGGGTTAAAATTTGCACTAAACTACCAAGGATATTATTTTAACAATGATGCTATCAATACAAATTCTTTCATTTATTTAAACGCACAGTTTAAATTATAAGAATTTAAGTGACGTTCTTATACATAGTTAAAGATCTAGCTGGAACTTCCTTTTAAAGTTAGCTTTTTTTCTAAAAAGAAAATATGATTCCGAAAACCAACGTAGCATAGCTAATACAAAAAATTTTAAGCAAAAACCGGCAACCGGCTAGGCGGTTACTGTAGCACCTATAAACGAAATTGTAATTTCTGAAATAAGCGAACATGATTGAATTAGGGCAGTAACAAATGCACTAGTTGTAATACTTTTAAACAAAAAAGCCTTCAAAATGTAACTTTGAAGGCTCTTAATTTTTTTAAATTTAATTATTGGGGGGTTTTCTCTTGAATCTGAAATTCTTCATATAATTGAAGTAGGCTCATTAAAGCAGTAATTAAATCTTGTGTTTCCAATAAAATACTAAAGTATAAAGTAGTATTCTTTGGACTAGTTTCTTCAGTTCTAATTCTAGAAACTTGTTTCTCAATAGATGCAGAAACACCTTTTAACAATTCTTGTTTTCCTACTAGAATTTCATTTAGACCATCAAAAGAACGGTTCTCAAAAACGGAACTTACCATTCCTAATAATTCAGTTAATTGATTGTCAATTTGTTTTAAATCTTTTAACTGACCTTTCTTTAAGTTCTTATGATTGTTGTTAACGTGTTTAAAACTTGCTCGAGAAATAAAACTAATAGATTGAGCTACATCTTGTAAGTATCCTAATATTAAAATATAGAATTTACTTGCTTGAACAGATGTATCATCTAATGATTTAATAAAGTAGAAAACTCCATCTTTTAGTCCGTCAATCTCATCATTTAATTTACCAACGTGTTTGTCGGTTTTACGAAGCTTGTTCAAGTCATGGTTTGCTAAATCATTTACCACATTTGTATAAAGTTTATTTACACGTTGTGCTACTTCAGCAATGTGATCAGAACTTTCTTCAATAACACCATTGATGGTAATTAACTCAGCTCTTTCAATGTACTCTTGTTTTTTAACTTCTTTCGATTTCTTTCTGTGAATTAATGTGTTTCTGATAATTAAGAAAGCAACAAGTCCTAATAAAATAGGAATCATAGCCATATCCCAACTAATAAGATACGCTACTAATGCAGCAGCTAAAAAAGCTGTAATAGCTGTTAAAAACCAACCACCAACAACATTAATGACACCCGCAACTCTATATACAGCACTTTCTCTACCCCAAGCTCTATCAGCTAAAGATGTACCCATGGCTACCATAAAAGTTACATAAGTGGTAGATAAAGGAAGTTTTAAAGAGGTAGCAATCGATATTAAAATACCAGCCACTATAAGGTTTACAGAAGCCCTTACCATGTCAAATGCAGGTAATTCGTAGGTTTTATCTTTCGGTAATTTAATTACTGGTTTTTGAAACTTAGAATCTACAAATGCAATTGTTTTAGCTGGTAAAATATAAGTCAAACCTGCATTAATACCCATGGAAACTCTTACAACTAATCTTGATAATGGATTTGGTTGAAACTTTTCATGACCTTCTCCCTGACGAGATAAGTCAATCCCTGTTTTGATCACATTTCTTGCTTTACTTGATGTCCAAAGGGTAATCACCATAATACCTCCTGCTATCAAAAGTAACCATACATTAGAAGGTACTTTTTCAGCTAAGATTTCCATAGAAAAAGTATCAGCCTCTATACCAGAAACACTCCATGCCTCATATGAATTCCAGGCAGCAATTGGAACACCAATAAAGTTTACTAAATCGTTTCCAGAAAAAGCCATGGCTAATGAGAAAGTACCAATACCAATAATTAGTTTTAGTACATTTAGATTAATTAGTTTGATAAATACCTGAGAAATTATCGTCCATAATAGGAAACTTCCAGCTATAATAGACAATGTATTGTCTTCTATTAAATATTTTACATCCTTATAGTAGGGAGTACCTTTCATTCCTTTAATAATAATGAAATAGGTAATTGCAGTGATTGCAAATCCTCCAAATAATGCATTGATATAATTAGGTCTTTTTTCAAAGTTAAAAGAGTAGATTAGTCTAGAAATAAACTGGACTAGGGCACCCACAGAAAATGCAACGACCACAGACAGTAATATCCCAAAGATAATTAACGATGCTTTTTCATAATTAATATAATTCCAAATAGCACTTATAGATTCTGCATCGTTTTGTGAAATTTTTATCAAAGAAATGGCAACAGCAGAACCCAACAATTCAAATACAATCGAAACAGTTGTGGAAGTCGGCATCCCAAGCGTATTAAAAACATCTAACAATAAAATGTCAGTAATCATTACCGCCATAAAAATGAACATGATATCTTGAAACACAAACATTCCAGGATTAAAAATTCCTTTACGGGCAACTTCCATCATACCACTTGAGGTAATGGCACCAAAAAACACACCAATACTAGCAATAATCATGATGTTTCTTATAGAAATTGCTTTAGAACCTATGGCTGAATTTAAAAAATTTACAGCATCATTACTAACTCCTACTACTAAATCTACCGTAGCTAAAATGGCTAAGGCAATTAACATTAAAATATATGGATCCCCCATGATATATTTGGTTATAAAAATTTATCAAAAATAATTGCATTTAGTTAGGTAAACATTAAGTTAATGTTACCAATACAAACATAAAGTTAAGTTAATGTTAACAGCATATTTTTGATACATAAATTTATAAATTAAAATTTATATATAATATGATTGTTCTCAATTCAATCATTATTTTTTAAATACCTGAAAATGAACTGAAAAATTAGACGCTTTAAAATGGGTTGATTATTTTTTCATCTTACGAACCACACATTTCACAGTCATCAGGGTTATTTTGTGAAGCTATTATCATTTCTTTTAATTCTTCTGGAGTTAAAGGCTTTTCTTCTGTTTTTTTATCTTTTGAAAGTGTGAATTGAATAGCATTTACAGCACTTTTTGTTCGTAAATAATACATGCCGGTTTTTAAACCGCTTTTCCAAGCATAAAAATGCATAGATGTTAATTTAGAATAATTAGCATCCTGCATAAATAAATTAAGAGATTGTGATTGATCAATAAAGTAACCTCTTTGGCGCGACATATCAATAATATCTTTCATACTCATTTCCCAAACCGTTTTGTATAGATCTTTTAGTTCTTGAGGTATAACGTCAATATGTTGGATAGAACCATTAGCACGCATAATATCTTCTTTCATTTCGTTATTCCATAAACCTAATTCAACTAAATCTTCCAATAAATGTTTATTTACAACAATAAACTCACCACTTAAAACTCTACGCGTGTAAATATTTGAAGTATAAGGCTCAAAAGCTTCATTATTACCTAAAATTTGTGAGGTTGAAGCTGTTGGCATTGGTGCAACCAATAATGAATTTCTTACTCCGTTTTCCAATACATCTTTACGTAAAGATTTCCAATCCCAGCGTCCGCTCAAATCGTCTTCTGAAATACCCCACATATTAAACTGGAATTCTCCCTGTGACATTGGAGATCCTTTATACGTTGAATATGGTTCTTTTACCTTAGCGGTTTCCATAGAAGAAGTTACTGCTGCAAAATAAATAGTTTCAAAAATTTCTTCATTTAATTTTTTAGCTTCGTCACTGGTAAAAGGCATGCGTAACATAATAAATGCATCTGCCAAACCTTGAATTCCCAATCCTATTGGGCGATGACGGAAGTTTGAATTTTCTGCTTCTTTAACAGGGTAATAATTACGATCAATTACTGTATCAAGGTTTTTGGTTATTTTTTTAGTAACTTCAAAAAGTCTTTGATGATTGAAAAACTTCTCTCCTTTTTCATTTTCTTCTATAAATATTGGAATAGCAATAGATGCCAAGTTACAAACAGCAACTTCATCTTTTGCTGTATATTCCATAATTTCAGTACATAAATTTGAAGAACGAATGGTTCCTAAATTCTTTTGATTCGATTTTCTGTTTGCCGAATCTTTGTACAACATATAAGGATTTCCAGTTTCAATTTGCGCTTCCAAAATCTTTTCCCATAAACTACGGGCTTTTATTGTTTTTCTGCCTTTCCCTACTTGTTCATAACCTGTATATAGTTTTTCAAATTCATCGCCATAAGTGTCAAATAAAAGAGGGCATTCGTTTGGACACATCAATGTCCAATCACCATCTTCTTCAACTCGTTTCATAAACAAATCCGGTATCCACATAGCGTAAAACAAATCACGAGCTCGCATTTCTTCTTTTCCAGTATTTTTCCGTAAATCTAAAAAGTCAAACACATCGGCATGCCAAGGTTCCATATAAATTGCAAATGAGCCTTTGCGTTTTCCGCCACCCTGATCGACATAACGAGCCGTGTCATTATAAACCTTTAACATTGGAACAATTCCATTTGAAGTTCCATTAGTTCCTCTAATGTAGGAGCCTGTTGCACGTACATTGTGAATTGATAAACCAATACCGCCTGCAGATTGAGATATTTTAGCCGTTTGTTTCAATGTATCGTAAATTCCGTCAATGCTGTCATCCTGAATTTGTAATAAGAAGCATGATGACATTTGTGGTTTTGGCGTACCTGAATTGAATAAGGTTGGGGTAGCGTGTGTAAATATTTTTTTAGACATCAATTCATACGTTTCAATGGCTTCTTCAATATCATTCTGATGAATACCTATAGCTACACGCATTAACATATGCTGTGGACGTTCAGCTATTTCACCATTTATTTTTAATAAATAGGAACGTTCTAAAGTTTTAAACCCAAAATAATCATAACTAAAATCTCGGTTATATATAATTGTTGAATCCAGCTTTGACGAATTATCCAAAATTACTTTATAGGTTTCATCAGATAATAGTGGTGCTTTTTTTCCGGTACGCGGATTTACATAATTGTACAAATCCGTCATCACGTCTGAAAAAGTTTTCTTCGTATTTTTATGTAAGTTAGAAACCGCAATTCTAGCAGCAAGCCTTGCATAATCTGGATGCTGAACGGTCATAGTCGCTGCAATTTCAGCCGCTAAATTATCTAATTCGGAAGTTGTAACCCCATCATACAATCCTTCAATTACTCTCATAGCAACCTTTACTGGATCAACCAATTTATTTAAACCATAACACATTTTTCGAACTCGAGCTGTTATTTTGTCAAACATCACAGGTTCTTTTCTACCGTCTCTTTTTGATACAAACATAGTTTAAACTTAATTTTTAGTTAGTAATTTTTTAATAGTATAGGCAGTTACGCCTTAGAATTATTAAAGGTTCAAATTCAATAAACTGTTGAAAAATGAATGTTTTTTTGTTAATTGATTTTAAAAATCCGCATCAAAGCTAATACTTCCAGTGCCCCCGCTTTTTACCCCTGCTTTTTGATATTCTGAAACTCTTTTTTCAAAAAAGTTAGTTTTCCCTTCTAATGAAATCATTTCCATAAAATCAAATGGATTTGTTGAATTATAAACTTTATCACATCCGTATTCAACAAGTAATCTATCGGTTACAAATTCTAAATACTGAGTCATTAATTTGGCATTCATTCCAATTAAACTAACAGGAAGTGATTCTGTAATAAATACACGTTCTATATCTAATGCATCCATTAAAATTTCCTTGATTCGTTCTTTTGGAACTTTATTTACAATATGATTTTGATGTAAGTGAACAGCAAAGTCTGCATGCAAACCTTCATCACGGTTTATTAATTCATTTGAAAAAGTTAAACCAGGCAATAATCCTCTTTTCTTCATCCAGAAAATAGAACAGAAACTTCCAGAAAAGAAGATACCTTCAACAGCCGAAAAAGCAATTAATCGTTCAGCAAAACTATCACTTTCAATCCATTTTAAAGCCCAATCAGCCTTTTCTTTGATAGCTGGAAAAATTTCAATTGCTCTAAAAAGTTCATCTTTTTCATTTTCATTTTTAATATAAGTATCTATTAATAATGAATAGACTTCAGAATGAATATTCTCCATCATTAGTTGAAAACCATAAAAGAATTTAGCCTCTGTATATTGAACTTCACTTACAAAATTTTCAGCTAAATTTTCATTTACAATACCATCGGAAGCAGCAAAAAAGGCTAAAATATGTTTAATAAAATAGCGCTCGTCATCATTTAATTTAGTTTCCCAATCAATTACATCCTGGTGTAAATCAATTTCTTCTGCTGTCCAAATACTCGCTTCCTGCTTTTTATACCAATCCCAAATATCGTGATGTTGAATAGGGAATATTACAAATCGATTTTTGTTTTCTTGTAAAATAGGTTCGATGGATGGCATTCTTTTTTAGATTTTTTTAGTGGTGTATAGTTAGTTGATTTCTTTCGAAACGAGAGAAACAAATATTGGAAAAAAATGAATACTAAAAAAGATGCATTGTTAAACAGTTATTAAGAAGTTTTTAACAAACTGCATAAAAGCTAATGAAACTAAGTGTTGAGAAAGATTAGTTTAATGCGTCTGCTGTTTTTTCAAGTTCGGCATACCAATTTTTACCAAATTTTCTAATTAGGGCTTCTTTGACAAATTTATAAACGGGAACCTGCAATTCTTTTCCCAAAGCACAAGCATCATCACATATTGGCCAGCTATGATAATTTACTGCTGAAAATTCACTGTAATCTGTAATTCTAACTGGGTATAAATGACAAGAAATAGGTTTTTTCCATTTAATATCACCATTATTGTATGCTTCTTCAATACCACATTTTGCCGTGTTTTTTTTATCAAAAATTACAAAAGCACAATTTTCACCATTAATTAACGTAGTTTCATACTCGCCATCAGCAGTAATAAATAAACCCTGTTCTTCAATAGCTTTTATACCTTCTTTACGCAAATATGGCTTTACTTTTGGGTAGGTATCTAATAAAATTTGAAGTTCTTTTTCTTCTAGTGGCGCACCAGCTTCACCATCAATACAGCACTTACCTTTACAGGCATTTAAATTGCATACAAAATCCTTTTCTATTATGTCTTCAGAGACAATGGTTTTACCTAATTGAAACATAGGGCAAAAATAAACTTATTTTTATACTAATTTTGTTTTTTATATAATTTGAATGTCTACATTTGCCCACTTTTAAATTTTGAAGATTATGACATTAAACTTTAAAGAAATTTTTACAGCAACTATGGTATTGTTTGCTGTAATTGATGTAATTGGGAATGTGCCAATTATAATTGATTTACGTAGCAAGGTTGGTAAGCTACAATCTGAAAAAGCCAGTATTATAGCAGGTGTAATTATGATTGCATTTTTGTTTTTGGGTCAAAGTATTTTGAATCTGATAGGCATTGATGTAAACTCGTTTGCTGTAGCAGGTTCATTAATTTTGTTCTTTTTAGCATTAGAGATGATTTTAGGAATTACCTTATACAAAGAAGACGAAACAAACGCAGTTACAGCATCGGTATTTCCATTGGCGTTCCCATTAATTGCTGGCCCGGGTAGTTTAACTACAATTTTATCATTACGAGCCGAGTATTTAGCAATAAACATTACTATTGCAATAATAATTAATATGCTTTTTATGTATATAGTTTTGAAAACTTCAGAAAAAATTGAGAGATTTATAGGTGAAAACGGTATTAATATAATTCGTAAGGTTTTTGGAGTAATTTTATTAGCTATTTCTGTGAAATTATTTACTACAAATATTATGGGTTTATTTAGTCATTAAAAATAAAATATATGTTTGATGTTTTAATTATTGGAGGAGGTGCAGCCGGCTTATCGTGTGCATTAATTTTAGGATCGGCGAAAGGAAAGCCATTTGCTGAAGGGAAAAAGATAGGAATTATTGCTCACCAAAAATCATCTGCTTTAAATAATGCTGAATTAAACAATGTGCTTGGTTTTAAGAGAGGAACTAAAGGGGGTGAAGTGCTGAGCGAGGGTTTAATTCAATTAGCTAAAAACTTCCCACATGTTGAACAAATTCATAAAGAAAAGGTTGTTGAAATTAAGCGTTTAGAAGATAAAATATTAGAAGTAATTACCAATAAAAATAGCTATAAAACTAACAATATAGTGGTGGCAGTTGGGCCTTCAAAAATGTTTAATATAATTGGGTTGGAACAATATGTTGAATCACACATTCAGCTTCCAATTGAAAAAGATAAAATTATATTAAGGAATTTCAACCATTTAATTGAGGAAGGAATATATGTTGCAGGAATTTTAGCCGGTTGGAGAAGTCAATACGTAATAGCCGCTGGAAGTGGAGCGCAGGTTGCAACGGATATTCTTACACTTTGGAATGATGGAAACCATACTATGATTCACGATGTAATAACATAAAAAAGCCAGCTTAAAGCTGGCTTTTTTATGTTATTATTTTAATTACTCCACCGTAACCGATTTTGCTAAATTTCTTGGCTGATCTACATTACAACCTCTCATTACTGCTATATGGTACGATAATAATTGAAGCGGTATTGTTGTTAATAGCGGTGTAAATGGTTCTAAGGTGTCAGGTATTTCAATTACGTGATCGGCAATTTCTTTAACTGTTACATCACCCTCCATTACTACGGCAATAATTTTTCCTTTTCTTGATTTTATTTCTTGGATATTACTTACAACTTTTTCATAATGACCTGCACGTGTTGCAATTACCACAATAGGCATAGATTCATCAATTAAAGCAATAGGACCGTGTTTCATTTCGGCTGCAGGATAACCTTCAGCATGAATGTACGAGATTTCTTTTAGTTTTAAAGCACCTTCTAAGGCAACAGGGAAATTATATCCTCTACCTAAATATAAGCAGTTTGGAGCATCTTTGTAGATAGCTGCAATCTTTTCTATTTTATCATTTATTTTTAATAAACTTTTAACCTTTTCAGGGATTAAATTCATTTGATTTAAATAGATATGTAAAGCTGAATTTGAAATTTCGCCTTTTAAGTTTCCTAATTTTAAAGCTATTAAAGTTAACACGGTAATTTGTGTTGTAAACGCTTTTGTTGAAGCAACTCCAATTTCGGGCCCAGCGTGTGTATAGGCTCCCGAATTTGTTTCACGCGCAATAGACGAGCCAACTACATTACAAACTCCAAAAACAAAAGCTCCTTGAGATTTTGCCAGTTTAATAGCTGCTAATGTATCAGCCGTTTCTCCAGATTGTGATACAGCTATAACAATATCATCTTTATTAATTATAGGATTTCTGTATCTGAATTCAGAAGCATATTCAACTTCAACAGGAATTCTGGCAATATCTTCAAATAAATATTCAGCAACTAAACCGGCATGCCATGAAGTTCCGCAAGCAACAATAATAATTCGTTTAGCATTTAAAAATTTAGTAATATTGTTATCAACACTACCCATTTTTATAATTCCTTTATCAGCTAGCAGTCTTCCTCTATATGTATCTTGGATTGCATTAGGTTGTTCATGAATTTCTTTTAGCATAAAATGGTCAAAACCATTTTTCTCAATTTGTTCCAAGTTTAATTGAAGCTCTTGAATGTTTGGAATAACCTTAGAATCATCTTCAATTTTGAACACTTGAATATCTCTATCTAAACGAAGAATAGCTAATTCTTCATCGTTTAAATAAATGGCATTACTAGTATACTCTATAAATGGAGAGGCATCTGATGCTATAAAAAACTCTTTATTATCTTCACCTATTCCAATGGCAATTGGACTACCTAAACGAGCAACAACAATTTCGTTTGGTTTTGTTTGATCAAAAACTGCAATAGCGTACGCTCCAACCACTTGTGCAAGTGCTATTTGTACAGCTTCTCCTAATTTGCAGTTGTTTTGAATTTTTACTTCTTCAATTAGGTTTACTAAAACTTCGGTATCTGTATCGCTGGAAAAAGTATATCCTCTGGTAATAAGTTCTTTTTTAAGAGTATCGTAATTTTCAATAATACCATTATGAACTATTACAAGATTACCAGAATTTGAAGTATGAGGATGAGAATTTACATTGTTTGGAACACCATGAGTTGCCCACCTTGTATGCCCCATTCCCAAAGTAGCTTTTGAAACTTCTTCTTTAGCAATTTTCTTTAAATCCTCAACTTTTCCTTTAGTTTTATATAAATCAATTTTATCATTGTTCAATAGCGCAATACCTGCACTATCGTAACCTCTATATTCTAATCGTTCTAATCCTTTAATAACAATTGGGTAAGCTTCTCTAAAGCCAATATAACCTGTTATTCCACACATACACTAATTGTTTAATTTTGTGTAATTGATATTTAATTTTACTCTTTTATCTCCAGCATTTTCGGTACTTCCATATAAAACAACTCCTTCTGGACTCCAGCTAAAATCTTGTATTACTGAATTTGTAGGTGATGTTGGAGTATCGGTTGGGTTGTACACTTTTATTGCTAAAGTATGTAATTCAACCAGTTCATTTTGTTGTGCTAATTCTGAAATATAATCAGTTATTTTAAACACGTATCTATATGGATTTCCATCTTCGTCATATTCTAAAATTCCACCTACAGTTGAAATACCTTCAGTTATCATATCAGTTATTTGATTCTTTTCAGTGTAATTATAAATAAATAATTGATTAGGTATAATGTTGCTTGAAGCTAATGAGGCATTCTCGTCTATATAAAAAGTTAAATTTGCTTCAGTAATTAACCAATTATTATTTTGTAATTCTTCTATTTCTTCATTTGTAAAAAAGTCAATAGTAGTTATTTCACCAGCAGCCCCTTGTACATACAACTTATCAATACCGCTTTGTTTAGAAACATTGTAATTTCGTTCGTAAACATTTGTTTTTAATGAGCTAAATGAAAAAGCATAAACATGGCTGGTTCTAACTCCTTCTTCACCATCAATATCATTACCATTTAAATCCTCGTCTTCCTCTTCATCTTGGGTTTTTGAATAATAAATAGACATTTTTGCATTTGCCATACTTAATGAAACAATATGAGAACTTTCAGTTAAAGAAGTTGATTCCAAATAAAGTCCTCTAAAATAATGAATAAACTCATTATTTGATGAAAAACCTACGTTTGAAGCATTATCAATAAACAATTGTTTAATAGTATCTTCGTTTAAAGGTATATTAATAGAAGGTTTTAAATTATCTTGTTTTAATGTATCAATATCATAAACAGTAACTCCATCATTTAAATATCGTTTTATATAGATGGTTGTATCATTTGGGTTTATTTTGAAATCTCCTGAAAACAGAGGTAGGTCACCTTTCTGAAAAACTTTATCAGAATAATAAACTGCATTTTTTGAAGGGTCATTAGGATCTAAAGTATTCAAAAATGTTTTAAGTTCATATACTTCTAATTTAAATGCGTTGTTTGGATTTCCGTATACCGAATCAATAGTAAATTGTGGTTTTCCATCATCAGCATCTTCAATTTTTGTAGCCTGATAAGGAATTGAAACAAGTACAGAATCAATACTTGCATTAGTATCAAAACTTTCAGCATAGTTAGTTGCATTAACAGGTAACGTGAGTTGTGATGCAATAGAAGCTTTTAATTCTCCAAATTCTTCATCATTATAAACACCTAATAAATATTGACCTTGCCCATTTGTTTGAACTTTTTCAACAGCTACATTCTCAGTAATAACATCATAAGATTTTGATGTTGAACTAAACGCGTTATTGTCAACTAAACTAACACCTACATTTTCAATTTCTTTTTCACAAGAAATAACACCAATACCTACTAACAGTATAACAAGTAAGTATTTAAATTTTCTTACAACTTTTGTTGCCATATAAAACTATTTTTTTTGAATGAACTATAAAACGTGTGTTTGGTAAAAATCAGTGTAAGCATTTTTAAAATCTTCCTCAGGAACAAATTCTAAAACCGGCTTGTTGCAGTTATTTACAAAATTTTGTATTTCATCTGCTAAATTTTCACTTCCTTTAATAACTGCATCTGAATTCTCAAGAGCATTTATTAAAAGGTTTGTATAGTTTGGGTTTGTGATAGATTCAATTTTTGATTTGTCAATATTGTCAAAACTCACTTTATTAGCAAATTCTTTATTTAATGATCCCTCAAAACCATTATTATAAACAGAGGTGACAATTTTACTGTTCACAAATAGCGGATCATCTTTATAATATTCCTTTATATATAATGGAAGTAAACTTGCCATCCAGCCATGAACATGAATAATATCTGGGGACCAGTTTAATTTTTTTACTGTTTCAACAACTCCTTTTGCAAAAAATATAGTTCGCTCATCATTGTCTTCAAATAAATTATTATCCTCATCCGAGAACAATGCTTTTCTTTTGAAATATTCATCATTATCAATAAAATATACTTGCATTCTTTCTTTTGGAATTGAAGCAACTTTAATAATTAATGGCATATCCATATCATTAATTACCAAATTCATACCAGATAATCGAATAACTTCATGCAGTTGATGTCTTCGTTCATTAATTAAACCAAATCTAGGCATAAAAATTCTGGTTTGTCCGCCATTACTATGAACCATTTTTGCAGCTTGGAATGAAGTTGTTGATAGTTCATTTTCGGGTAAATAAGGGACAACTTCTGATGAAACAATCAGTACTCTTTTATCTTTCATAAAAAATCTTATACTTTTATAAGTAATATGCAAAATTACGAAAATTTATATAGAATTTCACTTGAAAAACGTAAGTTTGCACGCTTTTAACGTTTATTAACAAATAAAGGATGTTAGTTTTCGCAAAAAATAAATCGATTAAACATAAAATTGATTCTTTAAAAAAAGGAACTTCAATAGGTTTTGTACCCACAATGGGAGCCTTACACAAAGGTCATTTATCCCTTGTACAAAGAGCTAAGCAGGAAAACGACATAGTTGTTGTAAGTATTTTTGTAAACCCAACTCAGTTTGATAAGAAAGAAGATTTAATTAATTACCCTAAAACAATTGATCACGATTTAAAGTTGCTAAAATTAATGAATTGTGATATTGCATTTACTCCTTCAGCAGAAGAAATATACCAAAATAACATTAAATCTCAATTATTTGAATTTGATGGTTTGGAAAATCAAATGGAAGGAAAACATAGAAAGGGTCATTTTAATGGCGTTGGAACTATTGTAAAACATTTGTTTGAAATTGTAACTCCTACAAATGCTTATTTTGGAGAAAAAGATTTTCAACAGTTGCAAATTATAAGAAAATTAGTCGAAAAATTTCAAATGCCAATTAAAATAATTGGTTGTGAAATTTTTCGAGAGGAAGATGGTTTGGCAATGAGTTCAAGAAATACAAGACTAACAAATGAGCATAGAAATGCGGCCCCATTTATATATAAAACCCTAAAGCAAGCAAAAATACAGTTTGGTACAAAAAATGATTTAGATGTTGTGCAATGGGTTGAAAATGAATTTAAAAATAATCCATTATTGGAGCTTGAATATTTTGAGATAGCAAATGAAGAAACTCTTCAGTCAATCAAAAATAAAAAACCAAAGCAAAAATATAGAGCATTTATTGCTGTATTTGCTAAAAAAATTCGACTTATAGATAATATAAGTTTATAAAAGTTAACCAATTAACCTAAAATTAGTACTTTTGCAAAATGCAAATAGAAGTTGTAAAATCTAAAATTCACAGAGTTAAAGTTACCGGAGCTGATTTACAGTATATTGGTAGTGTAACTATTGATGAAGACTTAATGGATGCAGCAAATATTATTCAAGGTGAAAAAGTTCAAATTGTAAATATAAACAACGGAGAACGTCTTGAAACTTATGCTATTCCTGGCCCACGAAAAAGTGGGGAAATTACGTTAAACGGTCCGGCAGCACGAAAAGTTGCAAAAGGAGATATTATTATAATAATCACCTATGGAATTATGGATTTTGAAGAAGCAAAATCATTTAAACCGTCTCTTATTTTCCCTAACGAAAAAGATAATTCGTTATCATAAGTTGATTAATAAAATTAAAAAAACAAGTTTTATAATACTCCCAATAGCCTTGGGAGTATTTTTAATTTGGCACTCTTTATCAAAGCTAACCAGTAATGATATTGAATCTATTACCAACTCATTTAAAACCGCAAATTATTGGTGGGTAGGTTTATCGTTACTTTTGGGTATTTTAAGTCATTTTTCACGTGCTTATCGTTGGCATTTTATGCTTGAACCACTTGGATATAAACCGCGTTATGCAAATAGTGTTATGGCTGTTTTAATAGCATATTTATTAAACTTATTTATACCAAGATCAGGTGAAATTGCTAGGGCAGCAAGTGTTAAAAAATACGAAGATATTCCTTTTGAAAAAGCATTTGGAACTATTGTTGCCGAACGTGTAACCGATGTAATTATGCTTTTTATGATAATAACCATTGCATTTTTTCTTCAAGCTAATTTACTGAGTAGTTACCTGTTAAAAGAAGATGAAGGAAACAATAATATTTATTTAAAAATATTTTTGTTTGGAGTATTGCCAATTATTGGAATTATTGCATACCGTTATTTCAAAAAATCAAAAAATCAATATATAACAAAAATAATTACATTTATTACAGGGTTAATTGATGGCGCTACAAGTATTTTAACAATGAAAAAGAAATGGGAGTTTATTTTTCACACTATTTTTATTTGGGGGATGTACGTGCTTATGTTTTATGCTGTTACATTTGCTTTACCTGAAACTTCTAATTTGCCATTTGCAGCAATAATTGTTGGGTTTGTAGTAGGAGGATTAAGTATGGCGCTAACAAATGGAGGTCTTGGGTCGTATCCTGTTTTTGTGGCAAGCGCTTTAGTATTGTATAATGTCGATAACAATGCAGCTTTGGCTTTTGGATGGATTATGTGGACTGCTCAGACCATAATGGTTATTTTATTTGGATGTCTTTCATTACTATTAATACCAATCTATAATAAATACAAAAAAACTAAGATTTCTTAGTATATTTATTGCTTTATAATTTATAAAATGGCTAAAACAAAAACATCTTTTTTTTGTCAAAATTGTGGTACTCAATACGCAAAATGGATGGGGCAATGTACTTCTTGTAAAGAATGGAACACTATAATTGAAGAGGTTATTCAGAAAGAAGAAAAACGTAACTGGAAGCAAACATCAGCGCCAAAAAAAGCAAATAAGGCATTAAATATTGCAGAAATTTCCATTAATGAAGAAGATCGCATTCCAACTCAAAATACTGAATTAGACAGAGTTTTAGGTGGAGGCTTGGTAAAAGGGTCAATGTTACTATTGGGAGGTGAGCCAGGAATTGGAAAATCAACATTATTACTTCAAATTGCGTTAACACTACCTAAAAAAGTTTTATATATTTCAGGTGAAGAAAGTCAGTCTCAAATAAAAATGCGAGCTGAACGACTTCAAATTTTAAATACAAACTGTTTAATTTTAACAGCCACAAATACGCAAAATATTTTTAAAGCTATCCAAGAAATCCAACCCGAAGTGGTGGTAGTTGATTCTGTTCAAACATTGTATACAGACTATATTGAGGCCTCGCCAGGTTCTGTTTCTCAAATTAGAGAAACTACGGCTGAACTTACAAAATTCGCTAAAGAAACAGCTACACCGGTTTTATTAATTGGGCATATAACGAAGGATGGTGCTATTGCTGGGCCAAAAATATTGGAACATATGGTTGATGTTGTGTTGCAATTTGAAGGTGATAGAAATCACGTATATAGAATTTTAAGAGCTAATAAAAACCGTTTTGGATCAACGGCTGAATTAGGAATTTATGAAATGCAATCAACTGGTTTGCGTGAAGTTGATAACCCTTCTGAAATATTAATTTCTCAAAAAGATGACAATTTGAGCGGTACTGCTATTGCGGCTACATTAGAAGGTATGCGACCTTTAATGATAGAGGTTCAGGCATTGGTGAGTACTGCAGTTTATGGTACTCCTCAGCGTTCAGCAACAGGGTATGATACTAAAAGATTGAATATGTTATTGGCAGTTTTAGAAAAACGAGCTGGTTTTAGGTTGGGAGCAAAGGATGTTTTTTTAAATATTGCTGGTGGAATTAAGGTGGATGATCCAGCTATAGATTTGGCTGTAATAAGCGCTATAATGTCGTCAAATGAAGATATTGCTATTGAGCAGGATTTTTGTTTTGCTGCCGAAATTGGATTGGCGGGAGAAGTAAGGCCGGTTAACAGGGTTGATCAGCGAATTTTAGAAGCTCAAAAACTTGGTTTTCATAAAATATTTGTATCGAAATTTAATAAAATAAATCATACGAAATTTCAAATTAACATTGTAAAAATAACGAAGGTTGATGATGTTTTTTCAAACTTATTTGCATAAAAAAACCGAGTTTATTGACTCGGTTTTATATATAGTTAATTGTAATTTACTTTTTATTAATTTGGGCAATGTATTTCTCCAAAGCCATAGTCATTGAAGGTGTTTCAGGAGTAGGTGCTTGAATATTACATTTCAAACCAGCAGTTGTTGCTGCTTTTATAGTTGAATTTCCAAATACCGCAATTGTGGTGTTATTTTGTTTAAAATCTGGAAAATTTTTAAACAACGAATCAATTCCCGAAGGGCTAAAAAACACTAAAATATCATAAAAAACATTTTCTAAATCTGATAAGTCACTTACCACAGTTCTAAATAAAATAGCTCTTTCCCATTCAATGTTTAATTCGTTTAACATTTCAGGAATAAGAGGCTTCAGTTTATCTGAAGATGGTAATAGAAACGTTTCGTCTTTGTATTTTTTAACTAATTTACATAAATCAGCAAAAGTTCTAGTTCCAACATAAATTTTACGTTTTCTATATACAACGTATTTTTGTAAATAGTAGGCAACAGCTTCTGATTGACAAAAATATTTCATTGAATCAGGAACAGTAAAACGCATTTCTTCGGCAATTCTAAAAAAATTGTCAACGGCATTTCTACTCGTTAAAATAATTGCTGAATATTTTGATAAATCAATTTTTTGCGCTCTTACTTCTTTAGCAGGCACTCCTTCCACGTGAATGAATGGTCTAAAATCGATTTTAACTTTTTGTTTTTCAGATAATTCAAAATAAGGCGAATTTTCTGTTTTTGGAGCGGGTTGCGAAACCAAAATTGTCTTCACTTTCATAACTTCAATTTTGTACTTAAATAGTTAATTTAAAAATAATTATTAAAGGTGCTATTTCAAGTGCGCAAAGGTACAAAATAAAATAAAAAATATGATTAAAAAACAGTTTTTTATTATTAGCAATAAAAAGAAAGTATCTAGCGCAAAGTAAAACTATAAAAAGAGTGAATGTTATTTTAAAAAAGATAACTTGAAAGGAATTAAGATAAATACAAAATATAAGTAATGGTAATATCCACAAAACTAAGTTATTAAGATAGCTGTTTTTTTCGTATTGCAATTTGTTTTGTACTTTTTGAAGATTAAAAATAGAAGCTAAAAAAAAGTTTGATAAAAATTTAAATCCAAAATAAATGAGTATAATAATCAGTATTGAAATAAATAGGTATACTGACTTATATCCCAAGATACTTTGTTCAAAAAAATCAAATCCTAAGTAAATAATAATTGAAATTACTAAAAATTGAATTGTAAAAAGTAACAATTGAAATAAATTAAAAACGCTGTTTTTTTCTTTATTATAATAAATTAACAAGTATTTTTTGGAAAAAAATAAAGTGTTGGTATCTAGTAATTTTTCATTAAAAAGCACTTTCACTAAAACTAAAACAATTAATATAAATGCAAGTATAAATGTGAGCCAGTCGTTGTTTTCATAAATTATTTTAGAAGCTTCTAACATTAATATAGTTCAAATTTTAGCACAAAACTAGTAATAATTTGTTTTATCTTTGCCACTTAATATAGTAATATGTCAAATACAGTTGTAATAGTTCCTACTTATAACGAAAAAGAAAATATTGAAGCCATTATTAGAGCTATTTTTTCTCAAGAAAAGAAATTTGATGTTTTAGTTGTTGACGATAATTCTCCAGATGGAACAGCTGTTATTGTTAAAAATTTGCAACAAGAATTTTCAAATCTTTTTATTGAAAATCGAAAAGAAAAAACGGGCTTAGGTACTGCGTATATACACGGGTTTAAATGGGCTTTGAAAAATGACTATGAATACATTATTGAAATGGATGCCGATTTTTCACACAATCCTAAAGATTTAATTAGATTGTACAATGCTTGTGCAAAGAATGGTGCTGACTTTTCAATTGGATCAAGATATTTAAATAATAAAATAAATGTAGTTAATTGGGATATTAAACGATTGATTTTGTCGTATTTTGCATCAAAATATGTTAAAATTATTACACGAATTCCTATTTTTGATACTACAGCAGGTTTTGTTTGCTACCATAGAAGAGTATTAGAGAATTTAGAATTAGATAAAATTAAGTTTGTAGGTTATGCATTTCAAATTGAAATGAAATTTAAAGCTTGGAAGCGTAATTATAAGCATAAAGAAGTTTCAGTTATATTTTCTGATCGAACAAAAGGTATATCAAAAATGAGTGGTTCAATAATATCGGAAGCTGTTTTTGGCGTGATAAAAATGCGATTAAAAGGATTGCCTAAATAAAGAAAAAGTAAAATGAATTTAACCCTTATTAAAAATGCTCAAATAGTAAACGAAGGAAAAATATTTGAGGGAGATGTATTAATTGAAGGTGAATTTATTGTTGATATTAATACTTCAATTAGTTCCAAATCCGCCAATACAACTATTGTTGATGCTGAAGGAAAATTTTTAATCCCAGGAGTTATTGATGATCAGGTGCATTTTCGTGAACCAGGTTTAACACATAAGGGAAACATTGAAACCGAAAGTAAGGCTGCCGTTGCCGGAGGGATTACCTCTTTTATTGAAATGCCAAATACCAAACCTCAGGCAACTACCCAAAAATTATTAGAAAAAAAGTTTGAAATTGCTTCTAAAACTTCATATGCCAACTATTCTTTTATGTTTGGTGGGACTAATGATAATTTAGAAGAACTACTTAAAATAAACCCTAAAAATGTTGCAGGAATTAAGTTGTTTTTAGGCTCATCAACTGGAAATATGTTGGTTGATGATGAAGAAATTATAAAAAAAATATTTTCATCAACAAAAATGTTAATAGCGGTACATTGTGAAGATGAAGCTACTGTTAAAGCAAATTTAGAGTCTTATTTAAAAGAATTTGGGGATGATATTCCAATTGAAAATCACCCAAAAATTAGAAGTGAGCAAGCTTGCTACTTATCATCTTCAAAAGCTATTGATCTTGCAAAAAAAACTGGAGCACGCTTACATGTGTTTCACTTATCAACAGCAAAAGAAACAAGCTTATTCACTAACAAAATTCCTTTAGAAAAAAAGCAAATAACTGCCGAGGTTTGTGTACATCACTTATGGTTTGATGATAGTGATTATAAAAACAAAGGATCATTTATAAAATGGAATCCGGCTATTAAAACCAAAGCTGACAAAAAAGGATTGTGGAAAGCATTATTAGATGATAGAATTGATGTAATTGCAACTGATCACGCACCTCATACTTTAAAAGAAAAACAGCAAGTGTATACCAAAGCTCCAAGTGGAGGGCCATTGGTTCAGCATGCGCTGCTTGTTATGTTGAAGGCATATAGACAGGAAAAAATTTCTATAGAAAAAATTGTAGAAAAAATGAGTCATAATCCGGCTAAAATATTTAAAATTGAAAAAAGAGGTTTTATAAAAAAAGGATATTATGCCGATTTAGTTTTGATTGATATTGCTTCTCCCTGGACTGTTAAAAAGGAAAATATTTTATACAAATGTGGTTGGTCTCCATTTGAAGGTGACACATTTTATTCTAAAATTACTCATACTTTTGTAAATGGTAATTTAGTCTATGAAAATGGGAAGTTCAAAGATAATATAAAGGGAAAACGATTATTGTTTAATAGATCAAATGAAATTTAAAATTAAATATATCGTACTGTTATTGGTAAGTGTTTGTTTTGCCGCGTGTACTAGCAATACTATTTTAAAAAAACCCGAAAATTTGATTTCAAAAGATCAAATGGTAGAAGTTTTGACTGATATGTTATTGGCCAATGGAGGCAGTTCTATTAAAAATTTAAACCTTGAAAGAAATGTGAATTATTATCCTTTAGTTTTTGAAAAACACCAAATTGATTCTGCTCGATTTAGCGAAAGCAATCATTTTTATATTTCAAGAATTGATGATTATAATGATATTTTAGCAATGGTAAATGAGAAGCTAACTTTAAAAAAAGAAAATTTACAACTAATTATTGAAGTACAAGATTCCATTAAAAGAGTTCAAGATTCCATTAAACGTCAAGGAATTAAATTCATAAGAGATTCCATTAAACGTCAAGGAATTAAATTTAAAAGAGATTCCATCAGTAAAAAAATGATAAAGAAAAAGAGGTTACCTTAATTGACCTATACATTTAGTAGTTTCTTTAAAAAAAGTACTCTGTGGTACAATTCTTTCATTAAAAAATGTTCACATAACAAGTCCCTTTGTTTTGCTTAAAAGATTGTTGTAGAGCTCATTATTCAATAATGTTTTTAAAAGCTAACCTTATGAGTTTTTAAATATTGCTTACAAATTCGCTCAATACAATTATCAATGGATTCAAATTTATAGTTTAGATCCTTTTTAATTTTTTCAGAAGAATAAATAAATTTATTATGAATAGATTTTGAGGAATGTTTTGTTAAAATTGGAGGCTTATTGGAAATTAATGTTTTTATACTTTCAAAGCGCCACACAAGTTCACTCATTATTTTAGTAACTTTAATTGAAGGTCTTTTTTTACCAATACTATCGGCTATTTTATTGAAAACAGTTCTAAAACTTAAATTTTCAGAAACTAAAATATAACGTTCATTTTTTATGTTTCCCTTCATTAAAAGAACCATAACTTTAACTACATCTTCAACCGCAACATAAGCCGTAATACCTTCAGAATAAAAATTCAACCCCTTATAAATTTTATCAAAAATAGCCCCTGGGCCATTTTTCCAAAAGCCTGCACCTAAAATTACGCCAGGGTTCACAATTACAACATCAACACCCTCCTGTGAAGCTCTCCATACTTCCATTTCACCACCATATTTTGTGATAGCATAGCCATAGTTGCTATTTTCAAAATTCCACTCATTGGTTTCATCAACAATTTTTGAATTCATACTCTTATCAATCGAAGCAACAGAGCTAACAAAACATAATTTTTGAATATTTTTTTCAATGCAAAGGTTTACAATATTTGCGGTTCCGTCAATATTAACTTTTCGCATAATTTTGTAATCTCTTGGGTCAAATGAAATAAATGCTGCAGCGTGGTAGACTTTTGTCACATTAGCAAAAGCTAATTCTAACGAAAACACATCTGTAATATCAGCTTCAATCCAATCAATTTTATTAAACAATGTTTCAAAATTTGAAGTATAATAGGCAAATACAGATTTAACAGCATTTAAATCGCTGTTTTTTCTATAAGTAGCTTTAACTATATCATTTTCCAAGGAAAGATTATATAATAAATGCGAACCAACTAAACCTGTACCGCCAGTGACCAGTATCATAAAACGAATGTAACAAAAATGTTTGTTAAAAGTTATTACTACAAAGTAAAATTTTATCTTTGCTAAAATTAAAACTTTCGAGAATGAATTTTGTAGAAGAACTACGTTGGAGAGGTATGTTACATGATATTATGCCTGAAACTGAAGATTATTTATTAAAAAATAAAACCACCGGTTATATTGGGTTTGATCCAACAGCCGATTCTTTACATATTGGAAGTTTAGTACCAATTATTATATTAATGCATTTTCAAAAAGCTGGTCACAATCCAATTGCATTGGTTGGTGGAGCAACTGGTATGGTGGGAGATCCTTCAGGAAAATCAGATGAACGTAATTTATTGGACGAAGAAACTTTGAATAAAAATGTGGCAGGTGTTAAATCTCAATTGGCGCGGTTTTTAGATTTTGATAGTAATTCAGAGAACGCCGCTCAACTAGTAAATAATTACGAATGGATGAAAGGCATATCATTAATTGATTTTGTACGAGATGTTGGTAAACACATTACGGTAAATTACATGATGGCAAAAGACTCTGTTAAAAAACGTTTAGGTTCAGATTCCCAAGCTGGAATGAGTTTTACTGAATTTACTTACCAGTTATTTCAGGGATATGATTTTTACCATTTATACAAAGAGAAAAATTGTAAGTTGCAAATGGGGGGGTCTGATCAATGGGGAAATATTACTACCGGTACTGAATTGGTAAGAAGAAAAGCTCAAGGGAAAGCCTATGCACTTACGTGTAAATTAATAACCAAAGCCGATGGTTCAAAATTTGGGAAAACAGCCGGAGGTAATGTTTGGTTAGATGCTAAAAGAACATCTCCGTATAAATTTTATCAATATTGGTTAAATTCTTCTGATGTAGACGCTGAAAAGTATATCAAGATTTTTACTTTTTTAGATAAAGAAACTATTGAAACTTTAATTGCTGAACACAAAGAAGCACCTCATATGCGAATTCTTCAAAAGAAAATAGGTGAAGAGGTTACTATTATGACTCACGGAAAAGAAGCATACAATAATGCTATTAAAGCTTCTAATATTTTATTTGGAAAATCAACTGCTGATGATTTAAAATCGCTAGATGAACAAACTTTTTTAGATATTTTTGAAGGAGTTCCTCAGGCAGAAATTTCAAAAGAAGCAATTAAAAACGGATTAGATATTGTTCCGGCTTTTGCAGAAAATGAATTTTTAAAGTCGAATGGTGAGGTTCGTAGAGCCTTAAAAGAAAATTCAATTTCAGTAAATAAAGAAAAAGTGAAAGAAGACTTCTTAATTACTGCAAATGATTTAATTGCGGATAAATTTGTGTTATTGCAGCGTGGTAAAAAGAATTATTTTTTATTAAAGGTGATTTAAGTTTGTAAATAATAAAAAGAAATATTTAAAGACTGCTGAAAGGCAGTCTTTTTTAATTTTATAACACCATTAAATTGCAACCTCTTATATCTGAATTGTCAAAACGGCCTAAAACTTCAAAAGTGTTGTTTGGGTAGGTTTTGCCTAAATCCTGAGTAGCGATAAATGAGCAGGAATTGATATTCGCTAAATCAACAATATTAATTCCTCCCGATTTTTCTTCAGGGAAAATTGAAAGAGCGTCTTCAGTATCTCTAATTAGTACTTTCATCCAAGGCGGGCATTTAAAAATACCGTTTCCTTTAGAATAAGCCTGGCTTAGTAATTCCGTCATTCCATATTCTGAATGAATTATTTTCGTTTCAAATCCTTCGCACAGTTGCGCATGCAATTCTTCACGAATTAATTCTTTTCTTCTCCCTTTCATCCCCCCTGTTTCCATAATAATGGTATTTTTCAGGTTGAATTTGTGTTTTTCAACTAAATCTAACAGTGCAAATGAAACACCAATAAGTAGAATTTTTTCATTTTTTGACTCCAATTCAATTAAATTACGCTTCAATTCATCAAAATTATCAAGATAAAAACCGCTTCTTGATTTTTTTGATTTTGTTATTAAATCATTTACCATATAGACTAGTGATGAGCCGTCTCTTTCCAAATAGGAAGGGAGTAGAGCTAATACAGTATAGTTTTCAATATTCCCATAAAAATATTCAAAACCTTTTAAGTAACTTTCTTTATAAATGTTAAGGTTTGTTATTAAATGTTTACTTTGAACACTACCAGTAGTACCGCTACTTAAAAAGGTTTTTTGTATACTTTTTTCAGAAGAAATAATTCGATGCGATTTAAAAAACTGTATAGGTAAAAAAGGAATTTCATTCAATGTTTTAATTGAAGAAATGTTGGTTTTTAAATGAGTTAAAAAGGTTTTGTATACCAAGTTATTTTTTGCTTGAAACCTAAAAGTTTCAAGGGCAATTTCATTAAACATTTGAGCTGATTGTATGTTAAAAATGTTACTTATTGCCATAATAATTTTGAAAACATCACAAAAGTAATGTAAATTTACGCAACCTATTATCTTTTTAGGAATCTTATTAACAATTAAAACGTTCGCTTTTGGAGTTGAATAAACTCGTTAAACAATGTGCTAATAACAATCGAAAAGCACAAAAAGAAATTTACCAACTTTTCGCTGGTAAACTATTTTCTATATGCTTAAAATACTCTAAAAATAAACAAGAGGCTCAGGATAATTTTCAAGATGGATTTATAACCATTTTTAATAAAATTGGGCAGTTTAAATTTAAAGGGTCATTTGAAGGTTGGATTAAGCGCGTTATGGTAAATACTGTTTTGTTGAAATATCGAAGCAGAAGAGTGTTGAATATTGTTACGGAAGAAATACCTGATGAGGTTGTTGTTAATATTGATGATGATGAAGTTTCTTTAGATTTTTTATTGAATCTAATTCGAGAGTTACCGGAACGGTATAGATTGGTGTTTAATATGTATGTATTAGACGGCTATTCTCACAAAGAAATTTCAAAAATGCTTCAAATTGCTGAAGGTACTTCTAAATCTAATTTAGCAAGAGCAAGAGTGATTTTAAAACAAAAGATTGAAAATCATCAACAACAACAGCAATCTATATAAAAAAGATAAAAGTGAGAGATAATAAAAACATTGATAGATTATTTCAAGAGAATTTAAAAGATTTTGAAGTTTTTCCTCCAAACAGAATTTGGGGTAAAATTGAAAAAAATCTTCCGTCAAATTCTCGAAAAAACCGTTTCCCTAGATGGTTTAAAATTGCTTCAGTAGCAGCAATGTTGTTACTTTTATTTGGTATTGGAACTATTTATTTATTACCCAAAGACTCATTGGCAATAACATTTTTTTCAAAAACACCTGAAAAAGAACTAATCATTACTAATGAAGAGAGCATTGAATTGGACACTAAAAACGAGGTAGTTCAAAAAACAGAAAAAAAGAATCAAAAAAACCCTTTAAAGAATATATTAGATGCTAAAATAAAAATTAATGACATTGAAAAATTAGCGGATAATACTATTGGAAAAACCAACATTAATAAAAAACTAGTATCGCAATATCAACTTTCGGACACTAAAAATTTACCTCTTACAAAAACCAGGGATAATGTAAATTTAAAAAATCTACAAACGGGTAGATTTACAGTTGCAACAATTTATGCGCCTATTTATCTAAACTCTTTTGGTGATGGTTCTAGTATTAGTTCTCAATTTGAAGATAGCCCAATTTCAGGGAACAACTCCTACTCATATGGGGTAAAATTAGCTTACCAATTAAGCAATAAATTTAGTGTGCAGTCAGGTGTAAACCTTATAAGTTTGGGGTACACTGCTAACAATATTTATATTGCTCCAGGTGTTTCCGCTATAGGCTATGCTGATTTATCTTCAAATCCTTTTGAGGGACCATCTTCGTTAGAAGATAAGAAAGGAGTCAATCTATCCTCCAAAACAGAAAATAATATTGGAAGTTTAAATCAGGTGTTTGGTTATGTTGAAATACCTGTTGAACTTAAATACAATGTTACCAATGGGAAATTTGGTGTTAATTTAGTAGGTGGATTTAGTACATTACTTTTAAATAGAAATGAAGTATATGTAGAAACAAATAGTTTTACTCAAAGTTTAGGCGAGGCAAACAATTTACGATCAATCAATTTTAGTGGAAATATTGGAATTGATGTTGATTACTCAATTAATAAAAATTTATACTTAAACATTTCCCCAATGTTTAAAGTTCAAACAAATACCTTTTCAAAAAACTCCGGAAGTGCATTACCATACTACTTAGGTGTTTATACAGGATTAAATTACAATTTTTAGTTGGTTTATTATTTGGTTGGTTACCAAATTTTGAATGAAGAAAGCCTTTTTATTAATAAAAAGGCTTTCTTTTTTAACGGTTATTATTTGTAGCTTTGTTGTAACCAATTATAAAATTAAATATATATTATGAAAATCGCAGAAACTACTCAGCGAATACAAAATACGCTCTATAAATTAGGCGTAAAAGAAATTAACTCAGGGACATCTACTGGGAGTCAATTTTTTGGAAGTGGAAATGAAATAGGTTCATATTCACCTGTGGATGGTAATTTAATAGGAAAAGTTGCCACTACTACCAAAGCAGATTATGAAAAGGTAATAGCTACTGCTCAAAAAGCTTTTAAAACATGGCGATTAATGCCAGCACCTCAACGCGGTGAAATTGTACGTCAGTTTGGAGATAAATTACGTGAATTAAAACAACCTTTAGGTGAATTGGTTTCTTATGAAATGGGGAAATCACTTCAAGAAGGTCTGGGTGAAGTTCAGGAAATGATTGACATCTGTGATTTTGCAGTAGGATTATCACGTCAGTTACACGGTTTAACCATGCATTCTGAACGACCTGGTCACAGAATGTACGAACAATACCATCCTTTAGGTATTGTTGGAATTATTTCAGCATTTAATTTTCCGGTAGCTGTATGGAGTTGGAATACAGCATTGGCCTGGATTTGTGGAGATGTTTGCGTTTGGAAAGCTTCAGAAAAAGCACCTTTGTGTAGTATTGCTTGCCAAAATATAGTAGCTAGTGTATTAAAGCAAAATAATTTACCGGAAGGAATTTCATCCATAGTAAATGGTGATTATAAAGTTGGTGAATACATGACTACCGATAAGCGAATTCCTTTAATTTCAGCAACAGGTTCAACTAGAATGGGTAAAATTGTAGGGAAAACTGTTGGTGAACGTTTGGGAAAATCGTTGTTAGAATTAGGAGGAAATAATGCTATTATTGTTACTCCTGATGCCGATTTAAAAATGACTGTGATAGGCGCAGTATTTGGTGCAGTTGGAACAGCCGGACAGCGTTGTACTTCTACACGAAGATTGATTATTCACGAATCTATGTACAATAAAGTTAAAGATGCTTTAGTGTCAGCTTACAATCAACTACGAATTGGAAATCCTTTAGATGAAAACAATCATGTAGGTCCGCTTATAGATAAAGATGCAGTAAAAATGTACGAAAATGCTTTGAATAAAGTTGTTGATGAAGGAGGTGCTATTTTAGTTGAAGGGGGTGTTTTAAGTGGAAAAGGTTATGATAGTGGTTGTTATGTAAAACCAGCTATTGCTGAAGCTAAAAATAATTTTGAAATAGTGCAAAATGAAACTTTTGCACCAATTTTGTATCTGCTTAAATATTCAGGTAGTGTAGAAAATGCCATTGAAATTCAAAATGGTGTAAATCAAGGTTTGTCTTCGGCAATTATGACCAATAATTTACGTGAAGCGGAGCATTTTTTGTCTGTAGCTGGCTCTGACTGTGGAATTGCTAATGTTAATATAGGAACATCAGGAGCTGAAATTGGAGGTGCTTTTGGAGGTGAAAAAGAAACTGGAGGTGGAAGAGAATCTGGTTCTGATGCTTGGAAAATTTATATGCGTAGGCAAACAAACACTATAAATTACACTACTGAACTGCCTTTGGCACAAGGGATAAAGTTTGATTTATAAAATTTTATGAATAAAAAAAGCCTCACATTGTGAGGCTTTTAAATTTATTTTTTGAGCAGATTAATATGCTCTTTTGTTGTTTCCTTCATAAAAATTAATAAAGGCATCATTTACAACTCTATAGCCGCCAGGTGTTGGATAATCACCTGTAAAGTACCAGTCTCCTAAATGGTTAGGACAAGCTTTGTGTAAATTCTCAACAGATTGATAGATAATTTCAACTTCAGAATTAATATCTTCTGTTTTTAACATTTCAGCTATTTTACAAGAAATTTGAGCATCAGTAAATGGCGCATAGATTTCTTTCACCGCATTTAATATTTCAGTATCTTCAAATTGTTGTTGATTTTTACACTTCTTGTATACTTCATCAACAATATGATATTGTTTGGTTTCTTTTAGTAATGCTAATGCTGCTCTAAAAGCAATAAAATCACCTAACCTTGCCATATCAATTCCGTAACAATCAGGAAAACGAATTTGTGGTGCTGAAGAAACAATAATTATCTTTTTTGGGTGTAATCTGTCTAGTATTTTTATAATACTTTTTTTCAATGTTGTTCCACGAACAATACTATCATCAATAATAACCAAATTATCATTAGGTTTTACAATACCGTAGGTAACATCATAAACGTGCGCTACTAAATCATCTCTACTGCTATCATCGGCAATAAATGTTCTAAGTTTAGCATCTTTAATTGCTAATTTTTCAATACGAGGTCGTGCAGACAGAATTTTGGTAACCTTTTTAGAAGACAATAAATTTTTTCCATTCAAAATGGCTTCTGTTTTTTGTTTATTTAAAAAGTCGGCTGCAGCTTCACGCATTCCATAAAATGATGTTTCTGCCGTATTTGGAATGTAAGAAAATACGGTATTTTTAACATCATTCTCAATTTTTTTCAATATTTGAGGAAAGACTAATTTTCCTAATTTTTTTCGTTCTTTATAAATATCAGCATCACTTCCTCTTGAAAAATAAATTCTTTCAAAAGAACAAGCTTTTTTAGGTAATTGCTTTCTAATTTGTTCAATTGAAACATCGCCGTTTTTCTTAATAATTAAAGCACTTCCGTGTTCTAATTCTTGCACATCTTCGATCGCAACATTAAATACAGTTTGAATAACAGGGCGTTCAGATGCAACTACTACCACTTCATCGTCTTTATAATAAAAAGCAGGGCGAATACCCGCTGGATCTCGTAACACAAAAGCGTCTCCATGCCCCAATAAACCTGCCATAGCATAGCCACCATCCCAATTTTTTGCTGAACGCTTTAGAATTTTTTTAATGTTAATTCGTTCTTCCAGTAAAGGTGAAGCCTCCTTTTTATTGATATCTACTTCTTCTTTTAAATCTTGGTACATTTTTGTAACCTCATCATCAATAAAATGGCCAATTTTTTCCATTACTGTAACCGTGTCGGTTAGTTCTTTAGGGTGCTGACCAATTTCAATTAAATCGTTGAATAAACGTTTAGAGTTAGTCATGTTGAAATTCCCGGCAATAATTAAGCTTTTATGTCTCCAATTGCTTTGGCGTAAAAAAGGGTGTACACTTTCAATGCTATTTTTCCCAAATGTGCCATAGCGTACATGCCCTAAAAACAAATTTCCAATATAAGGAGCATTGTTATTTTGCCATTTAACATCGTTTATTTTATCAGGAAATTCTTCGCTTAAAGAATTAAGTCTTTCGTTAATTTGTGAAAAAATATCTTGAATTGGCTGAGGTTTATTTGAACGAACTCGGCTAATGTATCTTGTACCAGGTTCTACATCAAATTTTATACTTGCTAAACCTGCACCGTCCTGACCGCGATTGTGCTGTTTTTCCATTAACAAATACATTTTATTTAAACCGTAAAAAGCTGATCCGTATTTGTCTTTATAATATTGTAATGGTTTTAATAGTCTAACCATTGCAATTCCACATTCATGTTTAATGGCGTCACTCATATTTTTTGCTTTAGTTTAGTAGTTTTTTTAACAAAAAAACCCGCACTTGTGCGGATGGTTATTTAATTTATTTCTATATCAAATTGAGTTAACAATTTAAATTGTAACAATCTTTTTTGGATTTCGTCCTGGGTTAAATCTTCCATTCGTTCAGTACCAAATTTTTCAACACAGAACGACGCTAAATTTGAACCTGAAATCACAGCTCGTTTCATATTATCAAAAGAGATATCTCCAGTTTTAGCCATATGACCTATAAAACCACCAGCAAATGTATCACCAGCCCCTGTTGGGTCAAAAACTTCCTCTAACGGAAGTGCTGGAGCATAAAACACATTGTCTTCATGAAATAAAAGTGCGCCGTGCTCTCCTTTTTTAATAACTACATATTTTGGCCCCATTTCATATATTTTTTGAGCAGCTTTTACCAATGAATATTCGCCTGAAAGTTGACGAGCTTCTTCATCGTTAATAGTTATTACATCAATTTTAGGTAATACCTTCATTAATTCGTCCCAAGTATTATCCATCCAAAAATTCATAGTATCTAAAACTACTAACTTTGGTCGGTTAGGTATTTGTTTTATCACCTCCATTTGAACTGTTGGGTGCAGATTACCTAACATCAAAAATTCACAATCATTAAAATTTTCTGGCACTTTTGGATTAAAATTAGCTAATACATTTAAATCGGTTACCAAAGTATCACGAGAATTCATATCATTATGATATTTTCCTGCCCAAAAAAATGTTTTTTCATTTTCAATAATTTCAACACCATCGGTATTTATGTTTTTTTCATTTAAACTTTCTAAATATTCCTCTGGAAAATCTCCACCAACAACCGATACAATTCCAGATTTAATGCCAAATTGTGATCCTGCAAGTGAAATATATGAGGCTGAACCGCCTAATATTTTATCAGTTTTCCCAAACGGTGTTTCAATAGCATCAAATGCAACTGTACCAACAATCAATAATTTACTCATATTTTAAAGAATTATCACTGTTTTAGGCTGGTATAATTTATGTTAATATTTTTTTAAAACAGCCAATGTGATTACTTTTGCAAAAATAAGTTTAAAAAATGACTATCAAAGAAATACAAGAAGAAATTATTGATGAGTTTTCAATGTTTGAAGATTGGATGGAGCGATATGAGTATATTATAGAGCTTGGGAAATCATTACCAATAATAAATTCAGAATATAAAATTGATTCTAATCTAATAGCAGGATGTCAAAGTAAAGTTTGGTTGCATTCAGAAATTAATGATGGGACTATTTCTTTTACTGCGGATAGTGATGCTATATTAACTAAAGGTATTGTGGCGCTACTTTTGAGTGTATTTAACAATCAAAAACCCACTGATATTTTAGCTGCAGAACTTTATTTTGTTGATGAAATTGACCTGAAAGAACACTTGTCTCCAACACGCGCTAATGGGCTAGTATCAATGATAAAACAAATTAAATTGTACGCGTTGGCTTTTCAATCTAAATTGAGTTAATAATTGTATATTTGCACTTATTTAGATTGATTATAAAGAAGAAGTACTACCATGAATAGTGAACGCGTTCAAGAATTAGGTGATAAAATAGTGGAAGTTTTAAAAACTATCTATGATCCTGAAATTCCTGTTGATATATTTGAATTAGGATTAATTTACGATGTTTTAGTAAGTGAAAACAACGATGTTAAAATATTAATGACACTTACTTCTCCCAATTGCCCGGTAGCTGAAACATTGCCTGTAGAAATTGAAGAAAAAGTAAAAACACTGGAAGAGGTGAAAGATGCTGAAGTGGAAATTACTTTTGATCCAATGTGGACTCAGGATATGATGAGTGAAGAAGCAAAATTAGAGCTTGGTTTTTTATAAAATGACTAATGAAATTGTAAATAGAGTAGCTAAAAGCGAACTTAAAACTATTGATCTTGAAGAACACTATCCTCAAGGCGTTCGAACAGTTTTAGATATAAAACCTTGGCTTTTTCAAGAACTTATTTTAAAAGAAAATGATTTTAGAGAGCACCTTAAAAATCACAATTGGAAACAGTATAAAAATCACTTTGTAGCTTTAATCTGTTCTTCAGGTGCTATTATACCTTCGTGGGCTTTTATGTTAATTTCAACATATTTAACCCCTTTTTCAAAAAAAATAGTTGTTGGAAATTTAATTGCACTAGAAACCGCTCTTTTTACTGAAGTAGTTCAAAATTTAAATTTTGAAATATATAAAAATAAGCCTGTTATTATAAAAGGTTGTGCTAATAAGCCTATCCCTGCAACTGCGTATATTCAATTAATTGCAAAATTACAGCCTATAGCCAAATCCATTATGTTTGGTGAAGCTTGTTCTACGGTACCTTTGTACAAAAAGAAGAATTAAATCCCTCGCAACTATTTTTACAACGTCTAAATTACTTTCCATGGAATGGGTGGTAATTTACACTATCAAATATTTGATAACTATAAGCTTTAGGAAACAAGAGCTTTTCTTTTTTATAAAATGAAAAATATATTACTTATTTTAGCAATTAAATAACCGCTAAAATGTCATTACTTCTATTATATGCTTCACTGTCAATTTTCTTTTCTTTTCTGTGTTCAATATTAGAAGCTGTTTTACTAAGTGTTACTCCAACTTTTATAAATATAAAAAAACAAGAAGGAAAAAAATTTGCTGTAATTCTTGAGAATTTAAAAAAAGATGTTGATAAGCCTCTTATAGCCATTCTTACGTTAAATACTATTGCACATACTGTTGGAGCTATTTTAGTAGGTGTGCAAGCTGAAAATTTAGGGTATGAAATAAATATTCTTGGATTTAATATTGTTGGAATAGTTTCAGCAATAATGACCTTATTAATTTTAGTAGTTTCAGAAATAATTCCAAAAACTATTGGAGCAACATATTGGAAGCAGTTAGCAAGTTTTTCGGCAACAGCGCTACAGCCATTAATTTTCATCTTAAAATATACAGGTATGTTGTGGATGTTGCAATTAACAACTAAATTAATTGGAGGCAAAAAAATACATGGTTCAATTTTAAGCAGAGAAGATTTTCGTGCAATGACAAATATTGCTGAAGAGGAAGGAGTTTTTGAAGAAAATGAAAGTGTTATCATTAAAAATTTGTTAACCTTTAAAGAGGTTTTAGCGAAAGATATTATGACACCAAGAACAGTACTTATAACCGCTGATTCTGATGTCACCATTCAAACCTTTTTTGAAGAACATCCAAAACTACAATTTTCGCGTATTCCTATTTACAAAGAAACTGCTGATTCTATTTCAGGATTTATATTGAAAGATGAAGTTTTAGAGGCGATTATTAATGGGAAAGGTAACGAAAAACTTGAAACTTTACAGCGCGAAATTTTAGTAACCAATCGGTCATTACCAATTCCTAATTTGTTTGAAAAATTTATTTCTGAACGTGAACATATCGCCTTGGTGGTAGACGAATACGGAACAACAAGTGGTCTGGTAACAATGGAAGATGTTATTGAAACGCTGCTTGGACTTGAAATAATGGATGAAAGTGATAATGTGGCAGATTTACAGCTTATGGCTAGAAGAAATTGGAAATCAAGAGCAAAAAAAATTGGTTTAATTGAAGAAGACAGAAAGCAGAAATAATTAACAAAACAAACAAATATAACCTCTTATATGGAATTTTTAAACATACCCCTTTTTGACGATGATTTTTATAAAATGATGTTTCGTTTTCTAATTAACATTGGATTTTTAACAATCATTATCCGATTTTTATATTACCAAAACTCAAAACGAAAAGACTATTTATTTACGTATTACTTAATAAGTATTATTGTATTCTTTTTATGTTTTACGCTTAAAAAATATGAACTTGATTTAGGAATGGCTCTTGGTCTTTTTGCCATATTTGGAATTATTCGTTACCGAACTGACCCCATTGAAATTAAAGAAATGACCTATCTTTTTGTGGTAATTGGCGTTTCTGTAATTAATTCTTTAGCGAATAAAAAAATGAGTTATGCTGAAATTATTGGAGCAAATGCTATTATTGTACTGGTATTAACTGTTTTAGAGCGTTACTGGACTTTAAAGCATGAGACTATAAAATCTATTGTGTACGATAATCTTGAAAATATTAAACCTCAAAATTACAGTTATTTAAAAAGTGATTTAGAAGAAAGAACAGGTTTAAACATACATAAAATTTCAGTTGGGAAAATTGATTTTTTTAAAAATGTAGCCCAAATTACAATTTACTATTTTAACGGGAATAAATAACTTCCATTTTCCAATAATATTATTTTATGAAGCATTTAATTATAAAAAAGAATAAGATATTTCTTGTCACAATAATTTTTATTTTTAGTTTAAATTTTATTTTTTCTCAGTCAGATAACCAAAAGGATTTGAATAGTTGGACAACTATTGGAATTGAATACAAATTAAATAATAAATGGGAGTTTTCACTGGAAGAGCAATTGCGTTTAAAAGAAGATATTTCGGTAATTGATGAGTATTTTACACAATTTAATACAGAATATTTATTGTTTAAAGGTTTTACAATTGGTTCAGGAGTACGATTTATTAAAGAAAATGACAATCAGGGAAAGATTCAGGGATATGAAAATCATTTCAGATTTCACTTTCAATCATCGTTTAAATATAAAATTAATAAACTGTCTTTAAAGTACAGGTTACGATATCAAAATAAAAATGAATTCAGGAAGGACGATGTTGCCAATCAACATATTCGATTTAAAACCTATGTTGGCTATAATTTAAAAAAATGGAAATTAGATCCAAAATTTTCAGCTGAGATATATCACAAAATTGGTGATGAAATTTCTAATAAATTTGACAAATACCGCTTTACCTTAGGAACAGAATATAAGTTTAAAAAACTGGGTAAATTGAATATTTTCTTTAGAATTGAAAAAGAGCTTAATGAATTGTTTCCAGAAACAACAAATATTATTGGCTTAAAGTATATTTATACCATTAAAAATTAGTGATAATTATACAAAAGGTCTCATAATTAAATTATGAGACCTTAAAAATTGTTTAAAATTACGTAATACTATTTAACAAAAAGCTCTTGCATTACTAATTTAGGCTTTCTGTCAACAGTAAATAAACCCCAGTGTTTTTCAGGTTCAAGAGGTTCTGATGAGCCTTTCCAAAGCTCATCAAAAGCTTCAAAAACAAAGGTAAGAATTTCATCCTCCATAGTCCAGTTTACCAAATCATTGTAATATATTTTCTGGTTTTCTTCACTTACATTACTTGGGCAAATACCATTTCCATTTGAATTAGTAGCCCAACCAGCTTCAGTAATCACTACAGGTTTGTGTGGATATTTTTCAGCAATTACATTATAATTTTCTTTGGTATAATCTAAAGCATCATAAATATTTTTATATTCCCAAACCGGATAGGTGTGAATAGAAATAAAATCAACTTCTTCAGCCAAATCTTTTAACTTCTCAATCCAAGGAACATAATTTTCACAAAAAGTAACAGGTTGTTTCGCTCCTTTTTTAATCATTCTTACATACTCAATAACACTTTCAACTGGCACATAATGATCTGTCCAATCAACGCAAGCTTCATTACCTGCAGATAGTGAAAAAATGATTTCAGGATACTGGTTTGCCAATTGAATCAGTTTTTTAATTTGATTCAAGTTTTTAGTTTTATTTTCAACCAATTCCTCTTCAGAATATGAACCTCCCCAAGGGCATCCAAAATTATTCATTTCACCTGCTATATAGGCTCCAAGCATAACTTTAAAATCAAGTTGCTCATTTTGGATAACGTCTAATACAATTTCAGAATGTTTATCGCAATCGTACAGACGAAGGTATTTCCAGTTGCCCTGAAGCATTAAAAGATCTTCTTTTATTTCTTGGTAACTGGGATAAACCTGCCCAGGGTATTGCCCTTCTCTAAAGCCGGAATAGCAAATTGCTTTTCCTGGCTCTATATTTAATTCCTTTGAATATTTCATTTAGTAGTAATTGGTTTAAAAATATTTTTAGGTGTATTTTTTAGAATTTTAGATTTTCATCTTTATCCCAAAGTCCCCAGCTTGCTCCAACATCTCCTTCAGCACCTGTTTTCCATGATTCATCAAATGATGAAAAGTAGAACATTTCAATATTCTCTTCTTCTGACCATTTTTGTGAATTTATAAAGTATTTTATTGCATTTTCAAATGAAGGTTCAGCTCCATAAAAAACTTGACCTTTATTTGTCCATCCAGTTTCTGAAACAATAACTCTTTTCCCTTTTGCAGCTTTTAAAGCTCTACTATACATGTCTTTCATATACAATAAAGAATACTCTAGTTTACAACCTTCCCAGTAAGGGTAGCAATTTGCAAAAATTACATCACAAGCTTCTGTTATTCTTGGTCTATTTGCAAATTCGTAATATGCATCAACATAACCAACAGGTACACCTGGTATTGCTTCTTTAACTTGATTCATAAAGTTTAAAAGTTCATCTTCAGTTAGATCGCCTCTATACATTACTTCGTTCCCAACTGCGGCTAAATCAACATACCCATCTTTAGCAAGTTTAATAAGGTTAGTTATTTCTTTTTTATTAATTTCATTGTCACTACCTAACCAGGCACCAACCATAGTTTTAATACCGTACTCGTGTGCAATTACTGGTATAAGCTCATTACCATCAGTACAAGAAAAAGAACGTATCCATTTTGTATATGGCTTAATAATTTCTATTCTTCTTCTTATTTGCTCTTCAGTTATAGTATCACCAGGTTGTTGCCCTTCTTCGTATGGACTAAAGCATAAACCATGCAAACCATTATTTAATACTTTTGCAAATAAATCTTGTAATTCTTCTTTTGATTTGTTTTCGTGATTGATTTCAGCTAAGGATAAAATTTTTTCTTTTCTAGCAGACATAATGTATTTTTTTTTAATATTTTTTTATTGTAAAAATTAATCTAATTGTTTGAAATTTTTATTTTCCAAATTAAATAAACAATGTGCGATTAGGTGTTAAATTCATCAGACATTTAATCTTTAAAAATCAGATGTTTCAACAAACTATAGTAATAACATTATAGGTGCAACTACTAAATAGTTTATAACTAAAATAAGGTGGCAATTTACTTAAGTTATTTGAATGTATAGTAATTTGACACCTATACATAAACCATACAGCAGCAAGACAAAACAATTAATTTTTGAGCTTTTAAAACATAAAGTATTGAAAAACAAGCAATGATAAGTTAAGTGCTGTTTTAGAAAATATGATATTTAAGAGTTTGTTGAAGAAAAATAATGATAGCTGTAAAGGATGTGTTGTATAAAAAGGCTAAATATAATTATGTTACCTACGAAAAATTATGCTAATTATCATATTTAGAGTACTTAAATGTCGAGGTTAAGGTTAATTTAGTATTTATTTTGTGGGTTATATCTTATATTTAAGCGATTTTTAAACTAAAAATAGCATGATAGAATAAGCTGGTAAAATTGTAAAAGTTCAAATAAGTAATACCTATAAAAAATGATGAAAAATTTATTTATTCTGGTAATTATTGTGTGCACTCATACTATTTTGAATGCACAAAAAGTATATTCAGTTAAATATAAGAATCAGGCTGATGTTTCAGTTTTTGTTGTTAAATATGTGAATCAGGCCCATTTAAAGGTTTTTAGAGTAGAATATAAAAATCAAGCTGAAGATAATAATGGAGTTTGGTTCTTTACCAAATATTCAAATCAGGCAAAAAAGAAAATTTATTTTGTTGATTATGCAAACCAAGCCGATTTAAAAATTTACTTTGTAGAGTATAAAAATCAGGCTGGCTGGAGAGATTTATCTAAGAAATATTTAATGTATTAGGCAACTTGTGACAGCAATAAAGTCATGAAAAAGTTCATATATATATATGCAATTAGTATTTTAATTAATCTTTTTTGTTCTTGGTGGCGGTAGTGATGCTCCAAATCCCGAACCAGAGAATAGTGCTCCATCAAAACCTGTACTAATTGCTCCAACAAATGGAAAATTATGTATAGATAACATAGTTAATTTTCAATGGAACATTTCAGTAGATCCTGAGGGTGATGTGATTTCTTATTTAATACAAGTTGCTACAGATAATCAATTCAATCAAGTGGCTCATACTTTTTCGATTTCTGCAACTAGTAAAAACGTTTCTTTAGAAAAAGGGATAGCCTATTACTGGAGAGTGAAAGCTACAGATAGTAAAAATTTAGCTAGTGATTATTCATCAACTTTTAATTTTTATACAGAAGGAGAAGGAGAAATTAACCATATACCCTTTACACCTGAATTAATTACACCTGAACTTAATTCAGTCATTCAAACATCAACTATTTCATTAGAATGGAATGCAAATGATGTTGATACAAATGATAATCTATCATACGATGTTTATTTTGGTGAAGAAAATCCTCCACTTTCAAAAGTAGGAGATAATCAAACTGCTAAATTATTAGAAGTTGATCTTATAAGTTCTAATAATTATTATTGGCGGGTAATTGTTAAGGATAATAATGGAGGAGAATCTATAGGGCAAGTATGGAATTTTAAAACAGATTAAGACAAAATTTAAATGAATTAAAAAATAATGAAAAAGGAAACCCAGCACTATTGCAGCTGCTTGAATTGTATGTAATAAAGCTTGGATTTATAATTCAGTACCTTCTTCAGTGTATTCGTTGTATAAAAAATTGTTATATGGAAAACGAGTAATGTGTATTTTTTTTACTTCTTCAAAAACCTTGGCTCTAAATTCTTCTAAATTTTCTTTGTTCAAAGCAGAAATAAACAAGCAGTTGTTATCTAATTTATTCATCCAGGTTTTTTCCCAGTCGGCAAGTGTATGGTGTTTTTTAGTTTTTTCAGTAACTAAATCATCGTCATCAATTGTTTCGTGTTCGTAAGCATCAATTTTGTTAAAAACCATTATGGTTGGTTTATTGGCGCTTTTAATTTCGTCTAAAATTTTATTTACCGATGCAATATGATCTTCAAAATTAGGGTGTGAAATATCAACTACGTGCAATAACAAATCTGCTTCACGCACCTCATCTAAAGTTGATTTAAAACTTTCAACTAATTGTGTAGGTAGTTTTCTAATAAACCCAACGGTATCAGTTAATAAAAAAGGAATGTTTTTAATCACCACTTTTCGAACCGTAGTATCTAACGTTGCAAACAATTTGTTTTCGGCAAAAACATCGCTTTTGCTTACCACATTCATTAATGTTGATTTTCCAACATTTGTATAACCAACCAATGCAACACGCACCATTTTTCCACGGTTTTTACGTTGCACAGCCATTTGCTTGTCAATGGTTTTTAATTTCTTTTTAAGCAAGGTTATTTTATCACGAATAATACGTCTATCCGTTTCAATTTCAGTTTCACCGGGACCACGCAATCCAATTCCCCCTTTTTGTCTTTCAAGGTGTGTCCATAAACGTGTTAAACGAGGCAATAAATATTGGCATTGCGCTAATTCAACCTGTGTGCGGGCATAACTTGTTTGCGCTCTACTTGCAAAAATATCAAGAATTAAATTTGTTCGGTCAAGTACCTTGCAGTCTAAAACTTTTTCAATATTACGTAGTTGTGATGAAGAAAGTTCGTCGTCAAAAATAGCGGTTTCTATACGATGATCATTCATATAATTCTTTACTTCATCTAACTTTCCAGCTCCAATGTATGTTTTAGGATTAGGTATATCTAACTTTTGGGTAAAACGCTTTACAGCATTTCCACCAGCAGTCAAAGTCAAAAATTCTAATTCATCTAAATATTCATTAGATTGGTCTTCATCCTGATTTTGAGTAACAACTCCTATTAAAACAGTTTCTTCTGAAGTAACTTTCTTTTTTTCAATCATACGCTAATGCCTAAGGCTAAATCAGTTTAAATATTTGGCAAAGATACCATATATTGATTAATTGTAATTTTGTTAAAGTAGAATTTTTTGATGTTAAAGCTAGAACGCTATTTTAAAGCATATGGAGCTTTCAGTTGTTACTTTTAGCACAAAAAAAAGATGTATCTGTTAGAAGATAGATCTTGAGTTTATTCCAAAAAATATCAATGTTTTTTTATTTTTTCAAACAAAGATTTTAAGTCGGCCAGGTATTCTTACTATCGCATATTTGGATTGTAATCATTTGGAGCAATTTGAGGTGAATTTGGATTAGAAATCAACAAATTATTTGCATTAGAATAAATAGTCCATTCGTTAACATTAAAACCAGGATTTGGTTCAATAATATCAATATTTCTAACAGCTCTTCCGTCTAAATATTCCCAATTTGTTCCGTTACCATCTTCTCCAATTACACCATAAATATCTATGGGAGTATTTGTATTATCAACCAATTCAAATGAATCATCACCATTTCCCGACATGTAGGTAGTTTCAATTTCGGGTGTATCACTAAAAATTGCTGAATAACCTGTATTAGCTATAATTAAAAATTCTCCTACAGCAATTGATTGGCCTATTAATTCAAAACCACCACTTGAAGCAGAGGTAGAGCCATTCACATACTTGTTCAATTTCCAACCGGTTAAATTAATCTCAGTGTCTCCTGCATTGAATAATTCTACAAATCTGGCAGAAGTAGCATTTGAAGGATCTGCTATTTCAGTAATCATAATTTTAGGAATAATTACTGGGCATGTTTCAAAGGCTTCAGTAAAATTAACATCACTAGCAGTTCTCACTTCTAAATACTCACCTAAAATACCTGTGATATTTCCGTGACTTTCTGGAAATAATTCATTAGCAAAACTTGCATTGCCATTAGTAAAAACATCTAACTTTTTAGATTCACCGCAGGTTTCTAATGTTCTAATTGCGTTGGCTGTTCCACTATAATATGCAAATGCTTTTCCTAATTCATCTTTAACTAATTGCACATTTTGAATTGTAGCCAAGGTGTTTTGATATATTTCATTATCAATATTAGTAATTAAAAGCGCAGTTGGAATTATTTCAAAAGTCTCTTCACTATTTATTATAAAGGAATTGAAATCTTCTTCATTAATTTCACTTATGGAAGAACCATTTGTGTAGCCTAAGGATAAAACACCGGCATCCTTGTCCATATAGAGCCTGTCAAGTTTTACAAAAACTTTATCTCCAATAGCATAGCTGTTAAAAATTGCATCACTTTCTACTAGAATTTGAATTCCTGTTGTAGGATTTTCAAGTGCATCCTGAATAATTAATCGTTCCCTGAAATTACCATTTTCATCACTTGAAATTACATAGCCTTCTGCAATATAATTGTTTGAAATTCCAAATTCAACCATATTTCCTTCATACATAGCTACAACTTCAGCAAGAGTAATATTTGGTGTTAAAGCATTTGAATAATCACAGCGTACTTCAGTTAAATTTACATCATTTGTATCTCTTATGTACAATTGAAAATCGTTGTAATAATTACTGAAAATAGCAACTACACTTCCTTTTCCTTCAGGTAGTACATTGCTTTTAAAACTGGCGTAACCAGAATTTCTAACTTCAACACTACCAACTAAATTGCAATTGGTATTAAAATTTTGCAATGTTCTGTTTACCGTTCTGGTATTATCAATATCGGCATATGAGTTCCCTAAATCTTTAGGGCTAAACTGAACATTTTCTAATTCAACTAACATCTCTAACATATCCTTATTTAAATCGGCAATAGCAACTTTTTTAGGGATAATAGTGGTAACTTCACAAGAGCGCACTATATGATTATCTAACTCAAAAGGTGAAATTCCTTTCAATTCAGAATTACTAATTTTTCCAATTTGCAAACTTCCATAACTATAGTCAATTGCCAAACCATTTAGCTTCACATATATTTTTCTTCCAACTTCATACTTTGTGTAAATATCGGTTTGATCTATGGCTATTTTTATTGCTGAAGTTGGATTTTCAGGTTGATTTTGAATAGATAAGGATTTATAAATATTTCCAGATTGATCACTTGAAACTACATAACCTTCAATCACAATATCGGTTTCAAATTGTGTACCTCCAAAAGCATACATATCTTTAATTTGACCTAATGTATTTGTAACGGTTAATGTTTGCTCAATACAAGCTACATTTGGAGTTGAAAAATTTGAATCTTTAACACAACTAGCAATAATAAAGCTGGTTATGACTACTAGAGCTTTGTTAATATATTTGTTTTTCATAGTTGAATATTTTTAAAATCTTACGTATGAATTAAAATAATAGGAAGTGCCGCTATTGTACCAATATTTTGATCCGAAAATGGGACTTCCCAAGTTTTTATCTTCCTTTAATTCGGGATAGTTAGCATTTCTGGCTTGTTCAAAACCTCCTGTTTTATAGGTATCTCCCAAAATATTGTTGATTCCTGCAAAAACACCTACATACTTCTTTTCAATTCTCCACGATTTTCCGGCCACTATATTTAATAAGAAAATAGTACCAAATTTTTCTTGCGTCAGCAAATTATCAACTTGTTCTTGCGTTACCTCAATTCCAGTTTCATTATCAATAAAAGGTGCGTCATCAGTATCAACATAAAAATTTTCGGTACGCAATAAAGGAGAAATGTCTAAATAATTATTGGACAAATAATTGCTATTTACCTGAAACCAATAATACGTTGGATCTCTGTATTCCACACCAAAAGAATATGCTCTTTGTGGTGTTCCCGAAAGCTTGTAATTTTTCAAATAAGCTGTTCCAAAATCGCAGTTATCATCTACAAAGCTTTCAGATTGTAAATATAAATTAGGGTTATTGTTGTAGGTGTATTGTCCAACTGAACCGGCTGCTAAAATTTTCAATGTTGGTATTACCTGATATTCAAAACTTAGCTCTGCACCAATATGCTTTTTATCAACTCCTGTTATAGCTTCGCTTACGAAATCGGCCTGATTACCTCTTAAACCTTCAGCAAAAAAGAAGGATGACTCTATAGCATTGCTAATTTTAGTATAATACCCCGTTAGGCGAGCCTGTATTTTTGGCGATCTAAAAATGTAATTTATATCAGTAGTTAAAACTGTTTCACTAGTTAAATTGGGAGTAATTTCATTATTAACTCTGGAATTTGAAAAAATAGTTCTTATGGTTGGTGCATTCGATAAATAACCACCATTAGCGTTTAGTAAATGACGGCCGGTAAATTTATATGTAAAACCTCCTTTTATACTAAAATCTGAAAAAGATTGCTTTTCTCCTTTTCCAAAAGAAGTATTGGCATACGTTCCATTTTTATACAAGCCTTCACGTTGAAAAATGCTGTTTTTAAAATGAACAGCAGCAAAATAATCTACTTTTTTATGGGTTACCTGAATCTGAGTAAAAGTACCAATTGAGCTGGCATTTAGATTGTAATTGTACTGAAAATTATTCCCAACAACAACTGTTCTGTTTGGATTATTTAAATCGTTTTGCTGCTCATTCCCAATAGCGTATTGATCCAAGTCCATAAAACCTTGAGCACCTAATAAATCGGTCATTTCAGCAAAGTTTTTGGAGGTTAAATTTTTAAATGAAATACCTGCAGTTAATAGAATATTTGATGGTAATTTTGAATTAAAAGTTGAATTAAAACTGATTTGAGAATCTTCTACTTTATCATCATATATATAGTATGAAGCATTTTCTTTACCTGCGTTTATTGAGTAAATTTCATTCCAATCTATTTGACCATCATTTTTAAAATCTTGTCCAGCTAAATACGCCTGACCAAGGTTGTAATTGTTATCTCTTAGATAGTTACTTGGTAAATATTTCCAATACGTAGGGTCCGGGTTTGGAGCATTAAAATACCCTAATCGTCCATTTGTTACATGACCAAACTGATAAGTCAATGAAGTTGTTAAGGTTGATTTTTTTGATGTGTAATAATGTGAAAGCATTAATATTGGCTCAAAAATTTCTTTCATTCTTGAATTGCGTATATCACCTTCCTGATTCCCCCAATAAGAATTGTATTTATAGCCCTTTAAGTCATATACTTCTTGTGTGCTTGGCGAAGATTTACCTTTTCGGTTAAATGCGGCTATTGCTGTTAAATTGAAGCTATGCTTTTCGTTAATTTTTTTCTCAGCTGCAATAAATCCAGACCAAGAATTGTATGGTGTACCGTCCATATATCCTTCATCAGCATAACGTCGGGAGCCAGAAACTGTTAATGCCCAATTATTATCATTTAAACCTGTTGAGTAAGTTGCCATTACTCTGCCGGTATAGCTTTTATTTGTTAAAGCGTACGAAATTTTTCCTCCCTCCCTGTTTAATGAAGCTCTTGTGTTAAAATTTGTGCTTCCTAAGATATTTCCAAATGAAATTTCTGAAGGAGCAATGCCGCTACTAAAATTTTGATTTCGTAAAGCATCATTTAAACCTCCCCAGTTGCTCCATTGAGGTCGTCCGTCGTAAAACTTATTCATTTCAACACCATTCAATAATATTTTCCCATAGCTAGAATCGTATCCACGAACTTTAAACCAGGCCTGACTAAAATTAAAAGCCGCCGCTTTTAAATAAGCATCTTTGGACGATTGAAATAACCCTGAAATATACTCAGAATTCGAACTGTTTTCTTCTGTTAAATCATTATCGGTGAGTGAAATAATACTGGTATCTTGAAATTCATCAATAAAAGGTTCTAAATAAATACTTCCTAAATCTAGATTCCCTTCTAAAAAAATAGGTAAAACCTGTGTTTGATATCCTTTTAACTGTAATTGAAGTTGGTATTGACCATTAGTCACATTTTTAAACTCAAAATTTCCGTTTAAATCTGTTTTTGTTGAATGGTGTATTTCTAAAAGTGTAATTTGAACTTCAGAAAGTTTTTTTTCTGAAATAATCTCTGAAATTTCACCACGTATTGATGAGGCGTTTTGAGCTGCTAAAAATGAAGTATATAGCAAACACAAAAAACCTAATTTAATTAGCTTTTTCATTTCCAATTTTTATCAAATTTAACAATTTCTATTTGAAAAATTCAAAGGAATATTCAAATAATTTTTATTTTTACGGAGTTTTAAATAATATAATATAGTTATGAAAAAAATAACACTCACCTTTTTACTTTTGGCAATTTCAGTAAATATTTCTTTTTGCCAACAGCAATACAAAATAAGAACTATTGCATTTTATAATTTAGAAAATCTCTTCGATACTTTTGACGATCCTGATAAAATGGATGAAGAAAGTCCTATTATGAAAATTAAAGCAAATAGAGATACCGTTTACAGTCAAAAACTTAACAATATGGCTAAGGTAATTTCTGAAATTGGAGAAAAAGAGTCAAAAAATAGTCCGGTTTTAATTGGAGTTTCTGAAATTGAAAACTACCAAGTTTTGGAAGATTTAGTGACAACTTCCTATTTAAAGAATAGTAATTATGGAATTATACATTTTGATTCCCCTGATTTGAGAGGTATTGATGTTGCTTTACTATATCAAAGCAACTATTTTACTCCAACAAATTTTGAAACATTTGAATTAAAACTTTGGGATGAAAAAGGTGTTAGACTGTATACAAGAGATCAATTATTAGTTTCAGGTTATTTAGATGATGAGTTCATTCATATTATTGTAAACCATTGGCCTTCAAGACGTGGGGGAGAAGAAAAAAGCAGGTCTAAAAGAGAAAAAGCGGCTTATTTAAATACTCAAATTATCGAAAAAATAAAATTATCTGACCCAAATCCTAAAATTATTATTATGGGTGATTTAAATGATGATCCAACTAATTCAAGTTTAAAAAATGTTTTAAAAACAAAAACGAAAAAGAAGAATGTACAAGAAGGAGATATTTATAATCCGTATGAAGATTTATTTAGAAGAGGTCAGAATACCTTGGTTTACAGAGATAATATAAATTTATTTGATCAAATTATGTTCACATCTCCTTTATTAGCTGTCAACAAAAATTATTCATCTTATAAAGTTTATAAATCAAGTATTTTCAACCCCTTGTACTTAACAACAAAAACTGGGAAATATAAAGGTTATCCTTTTAGAAGTTTTTCAAACGGACAATTTTCAGGTGGATTCAGCGATCATTACCCTGTGTATATTTATTTGATTAAAGAAAACTAATCTTCTTGAATGTCTTTTAATAATAATTGAAGGGATGTATTTCCGTTCCAGTGGTTTTCATCAATATTAAAAACTGCTTTAAAAGAATTTCCGTTTTGAGCCAACTCGTGTTTTTGGGCTAAGCCAAACCCAATGGCATTGTATGTTTGTTGATTAGTGCCGTCAATAATATTTAATTTTAAGTGGGTTTGATCTGCGCCAACTTTTTTGCCATAACCATTATCTCTAAGTCCTGAAGTCATAAAAACAGGCTTCATATTTTGTGGTCCGAAAGGAGCGAGTTGTTTTAAAATACGGTAAAATTTCGGTGTAATTTCCGAAAGACTAATTTCAGTATCAACACTTATTTCAGGAGTTCTTAATTCTTTTGGGAGTGTGTTCTTAACTACTTCTTCAAACTTATTTTTAAAAGCCTGATAATTTGCTTCTTTAATAGTTAATCCAGCCGCATATTTGTGCCCTCCAAATTGTTCTATATACTCTGAACATTTTTCTAGCGCATTGTATACGTCAAATCCTTTTACAGATCGTGCTGAAGCAGCTAATTTATCGCCACTTTTTGTAAAAACTAAGGTTGGTTTGTAATAGGTTTCAATTAATCTAGAAGCCACAATACCAATAACACCTTTATGCCAAGTTTCACTATAAACTACAGTTGAAAAACTTTGCTGCTCATTATTTTTTTCAATTTGTTGCAAGGCTTCAGCAGTAATAGTTTTGTCCAATTCCTTTCGATTATTATTATTTTTTTCAATTTCTGAAGCGAAATTTACTGCTGCTTCAAAATCCAATTCAGTTAACAGTTCAACGGCATAATTTCCATGTTTAATTCTACCTGCCGCATTAATTCTTGGAGCAATAATAAAAACAACATCAGTAATGGTTAGTTCGGTTTTATTTACCTGATGAATAATGGCTTTTATTCCGTTTCTAGGCTGTTGGTTAATTACTTGTAAGCCGAAATAAGCCATCACCCTGTTTTCACCAGTAATTGGAACAATGTCTGCTGCAATAGCAGTTGCTACCAAATCTAAATATGGAATTAAATCTTGAATTGTTTCACCTTTTTCGCTTGCCAAGGCTTGAATTAATTTAAAACCAACACCGCAGCCACATAATTCTTTATAAGGATATTTGCAATTTTCACGTTTTGGATCTAAAACAGCAACTGCTTGAGGTATTTCGCTTCCCGGGCGGTGATGATCGCAGATAATAAAATCAACACCTTTTTTGGTAGCATATGCAACCTTGTCAATAGCTTTTATTCCACAGTCTAAAGCAATAATTAAAGTTATATCGTTGTCTTCAGCATAATCTATCCCTTTATAAGAAACACCGTAGCCTTCAGCGTATCTATCTGGAATATAGGTGGTAACATTTGAATATTTGGTTTTTAAATAAGAATAGAGTAATGAAACAGAAGTAGTTCCATCCACATCGTAATCTCCATACACCATTATATTTTCATTATTGGCAATTGCCAACTGTATACGTTTCACAGCTTTATCCATATCTTTCATTAAATATGGATTGTGTAAATCGTTTAAATTTGGACGAAAAAACGCTTTGGCTTTATCATAGGTTTCAATACCACGATGCACTAATAATTTGGCTAATGTAAATTCAATGCCAAGTTCCTTAGCGAGTTTTGATGTAATTTGAGGGTTAATTTCGTTCTTTATTTTCCAGCGCATAGCATTGCTTTTTCCTCAAAAGTAAGTAAATTATTTTACTGCTCTATATAAATTATTTCAGTAGTAATAGCTGCAAATTTTCGAAACATTTCCATTACGCCACAGTAGTTTTCTACAGAAAGGTTTACCGCTTTTTCAATTTTAGCTTTTTTGAAATCACTTCCAAAAAAACGATAAACAACATGTACTTTGTCATAATATTTTGGATGTTCGTCTGTTAAGGTTGCTTCCACCTCAATTTTAAAATCATCAACTTCGGCACGCATTTTTTTTAGCAAGGATGCAATATCCATTGCTGAACAGCCAGCCAACGAAGTTAACATCATTGCTTTTGGACGTAATCCTTTTCCTTGCCCACCAGCTTCCGGAGCTGCATCAATCATTACACTTCCTTCATCTGCTTCAGACTCAAAAAGCATTTGCCCTTTCCAGCTTAATTCAATTTTATTAGTCATAGTAGAAATTTTGTATTCTGAAAAACAAATGTAAAAGAAATTTATGCTTTCATCAGAAATATTTTATAAAATGAATCAATTAATATATATATTAAAATTTAAATGAATTTATTTTCAATAATATAAAATAGGAAAGCAATAATTTCAAATATCTAAAGTTATTAAAATGCATTTGGTTTTTATTTTAGTAAATTCGCAATTTTCAGCCATTCTGTTGGAAATGCAAAAATAGTTGACAATGACCCCAAGAAACTTCTTTAAATACTTATTAAGTGCAATACTGTTTTTCGTGCCAATTGTTTTTTGGGCTCAAACAAATACCGCTCCAACCCTAACTGCTAGCGGAGATCAATATTATTGCCCTCAAAGTCAAATGAATGTAGTAACAGACTTTAATGTTGTTGACCCTGACGATAATGAAATTGAAGCTGTATATGTGCAAATTTCAACAGGTTATGTAAATGGTGAAGATGAATTAACTTTAACAGGAAGTCATCCAAACATAGCAACTACTTGGAGTGTATCAGAAGGTAAATTAACTTTAGAAAGTTCAACGGGAGGAAATGCTTTATATGTTGATTTAATTGCAGCTGTAAAAGAGGTGATTTTTGAAAGCTCAAACACAAACCCAACAATTGATAAATCTTTTTCAATAACCATTGGTGATGCCAACTACTTACCTTCAACAGAACATTTTTATGAATATATACCAAATAATGGTATTACTTGGACGAGTGCCAAAACAGCAGCAGAAGGTAGAGACTATTTTGGATTACAAGGCTACTTAGCAACCATAACTTCACCTGAAGAAGCACAACTTTCAGGTGAACAAGCTGAAGGTCAAGGTTGGTTAGGTGGAAGTGACGAAGAAACCGAAGGAACTTGGAAATGGGTTACTGGCCCCGAAGCAGGAGATACTTTTTGGTTTGGTTTAGCTAATGGAAATAGTAATGGGGCAGATCATACTTATACAAATTGGAGTGCCGGTGAACCAAACGATTGGCCAAACCCTGGAATTCCATCAGAAGAAAATTATTTACACGTTTATAGTGATGGTAATTGGAACGATTACCCGAATAACAATAATAATATACAAGGCTACATTGTTGAATACGGAGGAACACCTGGCGATCCAATCCTAAACATTTCTGCAAGTACAACAATTAAAATGGCTAAAATAACAGCTACAACACCAGATACAAGTTGTGGAACAGGTCAGGTTACACTATCAGCTACTTCAAATACTGGTTTTGTACTTTGGTTTGATTCCTCAAATGGTGGGACAAAGCTGGCTAGCGGAAATACATTTTCTCCAACAATTTCTGCAACAAATACCTATTATGCATTAGCTTCCTCTGATGGAGTTTGTGAGAATGGTCCAAGAACCCCTGTTACAGCAACATTTTACAGCATTCCAATAATAAATTCTGTAACTAACACCATTATTTGTGAATCAGGAACTGGTACGCTAACTGCAAGTGTTTCTGCTGGAACTATAAACTGGTACAATTCGGCTACTGGCGGTGTATCAATTGCAACTGGAACAAGTTTTACAACTCCAAATATAACCTCAACAACTACTTATTATGTTGATGCTACTGAAAATGGCTGTACAACTACAGCAAGAACCGCCATTACAGCAACCGTACAAAAAACATCAACTCCCACAGGAGCTGCTACTCAAACTTTTTGTGATATAGAAAATGCAAGCATTTCAAATTTAACCGTGGTTGGAAATAACATGCAGTGGTATGCAAACTCTTCTGGAGGAACGCCTTTAAACGCAACAGACCTTCTTACAAATGGTACAAATTACTATGCTTCACAAACTGTAAATAGCTGTGAAAGCCCAACACGTTTAGCGATTAATGTACTTGTTTTTGAAACAGTAATTCCTTCTGTAATAAATCCACTAGAAGAATGTGATACTGATTTGAGCGGAAGTGATGCTGATGGTAAAACTTTTTTCGATTTAACTTCAAAAGAAATTGAGCTTTTAAATGGTAAAAACTTGTTAGATTTCACCATTAAATATTTTAAAGAGGATACTTATTTAATATCAAGTGAAATTACAGATCCTTCAAACTTTCAAAATACTTCTATCAACGGTCAAACTGTTTATGCCCGTATTTTTAATAATTTAGATACAACATGTTTTACAGATACTTCATTTGAAATTCAGGTAAATACACTACCTGTTATTCAATCTACCATTGTATTTAAAAACTGTGATGAAGATGGAACCTCTGATGGATTTACCGATTTTAATTTAGAAGAAGCAGATCCTTTTATCACCAACAATAATCAGGATATAGTTACTTACTACTTAACCTATGCTGAAGCTGATAACTCATCTTCAACAGCACTTTCTTCACCATTCAACAATCAAGATGCTGTTAATAATGAAGTGTTTGCACGTGTTGAAAATTCATTTGGATGTCACAGAGTTGCAACAGTTAATTTAGATGTTTCTGCAACAAAACTTCCTGCCGGATTTAATTATCAGATGGAAAGCTGTGACCAAGACGATATTATTGATGGAAAGGCTGTATTTAATCTTACAGAAGCTACTCAATATTATATAAATACGCTTCCTCCACAAAATTTAAGTGTCCATTATTACAGGAATTTATTAGATGCTCAATTAGAGCAAAACGAAATTTTAACACCTACTAATTACGAAAATGAAATTCCTTTTTCGCAAACGCTTTATGTAAGAGTAGAAAATGATGATAATGGGGCTTGTTTTGGCATTGGTGAACATTTAACTTTAATAGTTCATCCACGTCCTGAGTTTGAGGTTAATCCTGAAGCAATGGTTTGCTTAAACTTACCACCAATAACTTTGCAAATATTTAATCCAAATGGTATTTACACATATAAATGGACTGATGAATTAAATTCAGTAATTAGCAATCAACCAACAGCCTTTGTTTCAAAAGGAGGAGTTTATACCGTTGTTGCAACTTCAACCGCAGAGTGTGCTTCATTTGAAAGAACGGTTAACGTTTCAGAATCTAAAATTGCTTCTATTACTTTAAACGATATAGCAGTAACTGATGATTCTAACAACAATAGTATTACCATAAATACATTAAACTTAGGTATTGGAGATTATGAGTTTGCTATGGATGATATTGATGGGTTATATCAAAATGAACCTGTTTTCAGTAATGTTGCTCCTGGAATAAGAACAATTTATGTGCGGGATAAGAATAACTGTGGAATTGCATCAATTGAAGTTTCAGTTATTGGTTTTCCTAAATTTTTAACACCAAATAATGATGGGTACAATGATCGCTGGAGTATTTTAGGAGCTACTGATGAATTTTATGAATCAGCTCAAATAATGATTTTTAACCGATTTGGTAAATATATTACAACCATTGATTCAACAAAAGATGCTGGTTGGAATGGTAGTTATAATGGAGTAATTTTAACTGCAAGTGATTATTGGTTTAAAGCGAAACTTACTGATAAAAAAGGAAATGTTCGTGAAAAGAGCGGGCACTTTAGTTTGATTACTCATTAAAAATAGGTAACTTTAAGAAGTTCATCAAATTATTTTTGGTATGAAAATTTCATTAAAAATTATTCATTGGTTACCGAGGGTTTTTTGTATTGCGGCAATAAGTTTTGTAAGTATATTTTCGTTGGATGCATTTGGACATGGAAATCCTATTTTAGAACAAATTGCAGATTTTTTATTGCATCTTATTCCTTCATTTGTTTTACTTTTTATTTTATTGTTAGCTTGGAAAAAAGAATTATTAGGAGGCGTAATTTTTTTAATAATTGGTGTTGTTTTCAGCCCTATTATTTACAACCATAATTATGCAATGAACAATTCGATAAGTATGAGCTTAGGTATTATTGCAATTATAACCTTTCCTTTTATTTTGATTGGAATTTTGTTTATGATTAGTTATTATTTAAAGAAATGACAAAAAATAGAACAATAGTTTTTTCGTTGAAATTTGACTAGTTTTGCCGATATATGGTAAAAGAAATACAAATTAGGGTATCAATTTTAGAAGCCAAACAAGAGCATTTTTTAGAGAAGAAGGCTGCACATAGCTTAGGAGTTGCAATCAATGAGATTAATGCAATAAAAGTGTTACGAAAATCAATTGATGCACGGAAATCTACCATTATTTTCAATTATAAATTAGCAGTTTATATTGGTGAACAAATACCTAAAACTTCTGAATATTCTTTCGATTATAAAGATGTTTCTTCAGCAAAAGAAATACACATTATAGGTTTTGGACCCGCAGGAATGTATGCGGCATTACGTTGTATAGAGCTGGGGTATAAGCCTATTGTTTTAGAGCGGGGGAAAAATGTACGTGACCGACGACGAGATTTAAGAGCTATTAATCAGTTTCATTTAGTTAATGAAGATTCAAACTATTGTTTTGGCGAAGGCGGTGCTGGCACCTATTCCGATGGAAAATTATATACTCGTAGTTTGAAACGAGGTAATGTTCGGCGAATTTTTGAAAACCTTGTGTTTCACGGAGCAACCGAGCAAATTTTAGTAGATGCACATCCACATATTGGCACTAATAAATTACCAAAAGTTGTAAAAAATATTCGTGAAACCATATTAAAATATGGAGGAGAGATTCATTTTGAAAGTCGTGTTGTTGATTTTATTATTAAAGACAATAAACTTAAAGCCATTCAGCTACTTAACGGTACTGAAATGAATGTAAATTCAGTTATTTTAGCAACTGGACATTCGGCAAGAGATATTTATTATTTATTAAAAAGAAAAGATATTTCTATCAAATCTAAATCTTTTGCTATGGGAGTTAGAGTTGAACATCCACAAGAAATTATAGATGGTATTCAATACCATTGTAAAGGTAAAAGAGATGAATTACTACCTGCGGCTTCTTACAGTTTGGTGCACCAGGTAAATGGTAGAGGAGTGTACTCATTTTGTATGTGTCCTGGCGGATTTATTGTTCCGGCAGCAACGGCTAATGGTGAAGTGGTTGTTAATGGAATGTCTCCATCAAAAAGAAATAATTTATACGCAAATTCTGGAATTGTTGTAGAAATTAATGCAGATCAGGATTTAAGAAAATACGAACAATTTGGAGCATTAAAAGGATTAGAATTTCAAAAGGATTTGGAAAAATTAGCTTGGGTTGCAGGGGGAAAAACACAAACTGCTCCCGCTCAACGATTAACTGATTTTGTGGAAGGAAATTTATCGAACACCTTAAATCCAACATCATACCAGCCAGGATTAAAATCGGCTTCTCTACATTCTATTTTGCCAAAACAAATTGGAAGTAGGTTACGAAAGGGTTTTGCTGAATTTGGCAGAAAAATGCACGGTTATTATACTTCTGAAGCAAATATAATTGGTGTAGAATCAAGAACTTCGTCTCCTGTAAATATTCCCAGAAATGAACAACTAGAACATCCTGAAATTGAAGGTTTATTTCCTTGTGGAGAAGGTGGTGGTTATGCAGGAGGTATTGTTTCTGCCGCAATGGACGGAGAGCGATGCGCGGAGGCTGCAATAGCAGTTTTTAAAAAGTGACACCTTGCTTTATATTTGCTAAAAGAATTCTTTAATTGCTTTTGCCACACCATCGTTTTTATTAGTGTCTGTAATTGCGTTGGCAACTTCTAATACGTCTACATTTGCATTTCCAACCGCAACTCCTAAACCAACAGCTTTTAACATTTCAATATCGTTGTAATTATCACCAAAAGCAACTACATTGTCAATTGATAAGTGAGGATACGATTTTTCAAGTAATAAATCAATTCCAGTTTTTTTAGAAATTGATTTATGTGAAATTTCAATATATGTAGGTTTTGATCTGTACAACTCAATTTCATTTGAAAATTCTTTTCCCAATAAATTGTACAATACTTCAATTTCAGCCTCATCACCCATACACATAATTTTATGAGCTCCAATACCTGCTTTTTGCCATTGAGTTAAAACGGCTTTTGATGATTTTATTTTAGGGCTTACTTTGGTATTATTTTGTTCGCGTTTGGCCCAGTAATCCATTGATGGAACAAACCAATCATCTCCATGAAACAAACTTAAATGAATAGAGGTATTTACACACTGTTTGATAATTTCTGACAATACATAATTATCAATAAAAGTAGAATGTAAAATTTTATCATTATCTAAAATCAATCCGCCATTATAAGCAACCAAGGGAGTAGAGGTGTTTTCAAATTCTTGTTGTAAATGACGCATTGCTTGAGGCATACGTGATGAAATTAGTACAAAAGGAATGTGCGAGATTCTTTTTACCTGTTCAATAGTCATTTCAGATAGTTCTCTATCCTTATTTAACAAGGTTCCGTCAATATCGGTACAAATTAATTGGTAGCTCATATGTGTATTTATCAATAAGTTGGCAAAAATAAGAAATCCAATTTGTACACAAAATGGATATTCAATTAATTAACGAAATCGATAGATATCAGGTTGAATTACACGTATTTATAGTTAATAACTGCTATTTAAACTATTAGCGTACCTTTGTCGCCTTATTTTACTACATGACATTTAACAATCTAAGAATTATAGAGCCCATACTTAAAGCAATTAAGGAGGAAGGTTATACACACCCAACACCAATTCAGGAGCAATCGATACCCGTATTATTAAACAGAAAAGATTTATTGGGTTGTGCTCAAACAGGTACAGGTAAAACAGCTGCTTTTACAATTCCAATTTTACAGCACCTTTTCAACAGTAAGAATGAGTCTAAAGGACAGCGTAAAATTAAATCACTTATAATTACACCCACCAGAGAATTAGCCATTCAAATAAATGAAAGTATTCGTACCTATGGGAAATATACTGGTATTAAAAGTGTGGTAATTTTTGGAGGTGTAAAACAAGGAGGGCAAACGGATGCCTTAAAAAGAGGAACCGATATACTAGTTGCTACACCAGGGCGTTTGTTAGATTTAATTTCGCAAGGCTATATTACTTTAAAGGATATAAAATACTTTGTATTGGATGAAGCTGATCAAATGTTAGATATGGGATTTATTCATGACATTCGTAAAGTTATTGCAAGGCTTCCAGCAAAAAGACAATCATTATTCTTTTCAGCAACAATGCCGGCTGCAATTATTGATTTGTCAAGAAATATTCTAGGGAACCCTGAAAAAGTTACCATTAAACCTAAGCAGGCAACTGCCGAAAAAGTAGAACAGTCAGTTTATTTTGTTAGTAAGCCAAATAAAACCAAACTTTTAATTCATTTACTTGAAGAAAACCCAAATTCATCGGTACTTGTTTTTTCAAGAACTAAACATGGAGCAGATAAAATTGTTCGATTATTAGGAAGAGCAGATATTAAGTCTGCAGCAATTCATGGGAACAAATCTCAAAATGCTCGTCAAAAAGCTCTTGGAAATTTCAAAAAAGGAGAACTGAATGTTTTAATTGCTACTGATATTGCTGCGAGAGGAATTGATGTGGAGGAATTATCGTTGGTTATTAATTACGATTTGCCCAATATTCCAGAAACGTATGTTCATAGAATTGGTAGAACCGGGAGAGCGAAAGCAAGTGGTATTGCACTTTCATTTTGCAATAACGAAGAAAAAGAATATTTAAAAGACATTCAAAAATTAATCAATCAACAAATACCTGTGATTGAAGATCATCCTTTTCCTTTAGATGAAAATGATGTAGTTCCTCCTCCACAAAAGCAGACTAAAAATCAGCGTAAAAAAATTAAAAGACGTACCGAAGGAAAAGCTAGAGTTGAAGAAAAATCAAGTAAGCCAAAAAAACGAAGATATTACGGTAAAAAACGTAGATAACATCTTAAATGTTAAGTAGTTATTGAAATAGAAATACCTCATAAACTAATCTATTTTTACTGAGCAAAACCTGTTTTTTGAGTAATATTCCTCAAAAATGTTATTTTTATTCATTCAACAAAAAATATTATGGCAAAAAATTTAGTTTCAGTCAAATGGTTACATAAAAATTTTAAAAACCCTGATTTAATAATTTTGGATGCAAGTCAGGAAAATAATGTGTCGGGGTTGATTCCAAAATACAAAAAAATTCAAATTAAAGGCGCTAGATTTTTTGACATAAAAAATACGTTTAGTGATAAAAAAAGTCATTTACCAAACACACTTCCAAGTGTTGAGGATTTTGAAAAAGAATGTCAAAACATTGGAATAAATAATAACAGCCTTATTGTAGTTTACGATAATTTAGGTATATATACAAGCCCTCGGGTGTGGTGGATGTTTAAAATAATGGGGCATAAAAATGTAGCCGTTTTAAAGGGAGGATTAACAGGCTGGGTTGAAAATTATTATGATGTAGAGCCTACTATTATCAGAAAATATTTAAAAGGAAACTTTAAAGCTAATTATAATTCAAAATTAAAATGTTCAAAAGAATTTATTTTGAATAATTTAAATTCAGAGAATTATTTAGTAATAGATGCTCGTTCTGAAGAAAGGTTTAGCGGATTGATTCCCGAACCAAGAGAAGGAATTAGAAGTGGCCATATTCCAAATTCAATAAATTTGCATTATAAGCAAGTTTTGAATGAAGGTAAATTTCAATCTAAAAGAAGATTGTTTAAAATATTTAAAAACATACAGAGTGAGGGTAAATCTTTAATTTTTACATGTGGTTCTGGAATTACAGCCTGTATATTATTTTTAGCCAATGAATTAGTTGCTGAAAATCCAAAATCGGTGTATGATGGCTCTTGGACTGAATGGGGACAGTTGGAAAAATTACCAATTGAAAAATCCGAAAATTAATTTTTAAATAAATAAAATGAAAAAATTAGTAGTTGTAATTCTATTTTTTTGTGTTCAGTTAAGTTTTTCACAAGAAGAAATCCATAGAGGTTACAAAGTAAAAGTAGGAGATATGTCTCCTCAAATTTCGTTGTCGTTATTAGACGGAACAGCAATAACCAATAAAAGCCTTGAAGGTAAGGTAGTGGTGCTTCAATTTACCGCATCGTGGTGCAGCGTTTGCAGAAAAGAAATGCCTCACTTAGAAAAAGAAGTATGGCAGCGATTTAAAAGTGATGATTTTATTTTAATTGGAATAGATTTAAAAGAGAAGACCGAAAAAGTGAAACGTTTTATTGATCAAATGAAGATTACTTATCCAATTGCAATTGACGCCGATGGTTCATTGTTTGAAAGTTTTACATTACCAAGAGCTGGAGTTACACGAAATATTGTTTTAAATAAAGAAGGAAAAATAATCTTTCTCACCAGATTATACAAAGTAGAAGAATTTAATAAAATGATTGAAGTAATTGATAATGAATTAAAAAAGGATAAGCGCATTTAAAACTTTATGGTGAAAGATAACAACAATAATGAACAACCAAATAATCCGTTACATGGAGTTAAATTGGCTGAAATTGTCCAATATTTGGTTTCAAAATATGGGTGGGAAGAGTTAGGAAATCGTATTAAAATAAATTGTTTTAAAAGCAACCCTACCATAAAATCGAGCCTTAAGTTTTTGAGAAAAACAGCTTGGGCAAGAACAAAAGTTGAAAATTTATATTTAAAATCTATTAAAAATAGTTAACAAAATACAAAGCTTGATGTGTATATATTTAACAGTTAAAAAAGCTATAAATATATGTACCTTTGCCAAAATCTTGTTTTAAACAAAATCTATGCAATTTACAGATCTACAGTTAAATAAACCTTTGCTAAAGGCAATTTCCAATCAGAAATACCAATTACCAACACTTGTTCAGCAACAAACAATACCCTTAGTGTTAGAAAAAAAGGATGTCATTGTTTCTGCACAAACCGGTACAGGAAAAACAGCTGCATTCGCACTGCCTATTTTACAATTATTATTTGATAGGCAAGATGCTGGAAAGAGAGCAAAAAAAATTAGAGCCCTTATAATAAGTCCAACGCGTGAATTAGCTGTACAAATTGATGAAAATTTTAAAGCTTATGGGCAATTTACTAATTTAAGAAACACGGTTGTTTATGGAGGAACTTCTATTGAACCTCAAAAAGAGATACTTAAGAAAGGTGTTGATATTCTAATTGCAACTCCAGGGCGTTTACTTGATTTACATAAACAGGATTGCGTTAATTTGAGTTTTATTGAAACTTTAGTGCTAGATGAAGCCGATTTAATGTTAGATATGGGTTTTATTGATGATGTAAGAAAAATAGAACGTTTATGTCCAAAAAACAAACAGGTTTTATTGTTTTCAGCAACTATGCCTGAAAAACTAGGAGAACTTGCCAATACGATTTTAAAAGATCCTAAAAAAATTGAAGTTACACCAAAATCTACAACTGCTGAAAGTATAAATCAACAATTGTACTATGTTCATAAACCCAAAAAAATAGAATTGTGTTTGCATTTACTGCGCAATACCATTAAAGGAGATATTTTAATTTTTAGACGAACTAAATTTGGAGTTGATAAACTTGAAAAATCACTTCGTAAAAATGGATATAAAGTAAATAGTATTCACGGAGATAAATCTCAGGCCGCAAGAGAGGAAGCATTGCAAAAATTCAAGAATAAAGAAATTAATATACTTATTGCTACCGATGTTGCCTCGCGTGGAATTGATATTAGCAATTTAGATGCTGTTATTAATTTTGACATACCAAATATTCCTGAAACCTATATTCATAGAATTGGAAGAACAGGTAGAGCAGGAAACACCGGAAATTCATATTCCTTTTGTTCAAGTGACGAAAAATCATACATTACTGCTATTCAAAAACTGATACAAGAAGAAATTTCTGTTGAATCAGAGCATCCTTATCCAATAGATAAAAATGCAAATTCTAATATGTTTTTTAGAAAAGACACTAAAAATAAAAAAGGACGAAAATCAGCTGCCTCAAAAAAGAATAAAAAACGTTGGTATTAATTTTATTGCCAATCTTTTTGTTCTTTTTCAGTTAAAAAAGTCCATGCAACAACACGAGTAACTTTGTTCCCTTGATGCATAGGAATGGTTTTAATTTCAGTTGCTCCAAGTTTTTTTAATGAAGTATACATACTTCCCAAATTATCTTTATTTGAAACTAAAGTGGTGTACCAAAAGCATTGTTTTTTAAACAAAGAGCTTTCGTATAAGTATGTATGAACAAATGCCTTTTCACCACCTTTATACCACAACTCATTTGCATTGCCACTAAAATTTCTACCTTCTGAAGATTGTTTGCCCAAACCTCTTAATTTTCTTGCATTTGCTCCCATTGCTTCATCTTTAGATTTGAAAAATGGCGGATTACATATTGTAGCTGAAAACTTCGAGTCTTCAGTTAAAATTCCTTTAAATATTTGAGTGGAATCTGGTTGAAATTTAAACTTAATTGCATCAGACAATTCGTTTCTTTCAATACTATTTTTTGCTATTAATAAAGATTCATTATCAATATCAGTTCCCAGGAAATTCCAACTGTACACTGAATTTCCTAATAATGGATAAATACAGGTTGCGCCAGTGCCAATATCTAAAATATCGCTATTTTCTGAAATATCGGAGTTGTTTAATAAATCAGCTAAATGATGGATATAATCAACTCGCCCAGGAATTGGCGGACATAAATTCTCATCAGGAAAATCCCAAAAATTGATTCCGTAATGTTTTTGCAATAAAGCAGTGTTCAAATATTTTACAGCTTTAGAATTTGAAAAATCAATAGTTTCTGTTCCATATTTATTTGTAAATACAAATTCTTTTAACTCACTACTCACTTCATATAACTCCTTTAAATCATAACCATTTTTATGAAGGTTATTTATATGAAGCTTGCTCATACTTTTCTTTTTAGTTCCCATCAGTTTATTTAAGGGACAAAAGTACTACAATTTAATTTTAACAATATTTTATATTCACAAAACGAATGAACGTTCATTTAGTAATTTTTTTTTTAATTCATTGACTAACTATCAAAAAATCAAAAAATCAAAAAAGTATTATTACTAGCAGTATTAACATTAAATTTTATTAGCTGTGACACAGATGACGATAATGAAACAGTAACTCCAACAGTTTATGACATTGAAGGTAAATGGACTTTTGCAAATAACAATTTAAATACAATGTACATTTTTGAGGATGGAATAAGATATACTTATTACTGTGTTGGAGATGATTGCGAATCCCAATATGAGACATTTGAAGCTGGAGATTCTAATGCCATCCCAGGAACTAACGAGTATACATTTGAAGATGGCATTTTAACCATTGATTTAAATTTTGGTAATGAATTAGTTGCTCCACTTACATTTGAGTGTGATGGAGGTAAAGTATATCTTGATTCACCTAACCCATATTACTTATACAGATTAGGTTCTGTTTGTGATTAATTTTAATTAACAAAAGTGCAGATAAAAATAGCCAGTAGCTAACTTAAGACGTATATAAAAATAGCGGTTTGGGAGCAATCTCAAACCGTTTTCCGTAAAAAGGATAATTTTTGAATAAGTAAAAGTAGAATGTATTTTTATACGAAAACGTAACTTAACTTCACAAAGAAAATGATCCTAAAAATAATTTTTTTATGAAAACACCGAACATTTTATACTTATTTTTTCCCTCCAACAACCACTACAAACTCTCCCTTAGGAGGTTTATTGTTAAAATGTTCTGTAACTGTAGAAATAGTTCCTCTAATAGTTTCTTCGTATAGTTTTGTTAATTCGCGTGAAACTGAAATAGGTCTGTCTTCACCAAAATATTCAGCAAAATGAGTCAACGTTTTCAATAATTTGTGAGGAGATTCATAAAAAATCATAGTTCTGGTTTCTTCAGCTAAAAACTTCAATCTGGTTTGACGACCTTTTTTTACGGGTAAAAAGCCTTCAAATACAAATTTATCGTTAGGCAATCCACTATTTACCAAAGCAGGTACAAAAGCGGTAGCACCAGGTAAACATTCAATTTCTATATCATTTTCTAAACAGGTTCTGCATAATAAAAACCCGGGATCTGAAATAGCGGGAGTACCTGCATCAGAAATTAAAGCAACTGATTCACCATTTTTAATTCGTTGCACTATATTGTCAACAGTTTTATGCTCATTATGCATATGATGACTATGCATATGTGTAGAAATTTCAAAATGCTTTAACAGCTTTCCACTTGTGCGTGTATCTTCTGCTAAAATTAAATCTACTTCTTTTAAAACTCTAATAGCTCTTAGTGTAATATCTTCTAAATTCCCAATAGGAGTTGGTACTAAATATAATTTTGAATCCAAATTATTTAAGTTTGTATGTTACAAAAATAACATTTAATCTTTATACATTTTATCAATTAGCTTTTTGTATTTTTTTTGAATTACTTTTCGTTTTAGTTTTAAGGTAGCTGTAATTTCACCGGCTTCAATACTAAATTCCTTTGGTAATAAGGTGAATTTTTTAATTTTCTCAAATTTTGAAAACTCCTTTTGTAATTCTTCAAAACGCTTTTCAAATAGATCTTTTATTTGATTATGATTGATTAATTCTTCAATATCTTTAAAACTAATTTTATGTTCAAGGGCGTATTTTTTAATATTTTCAAAACTTGGTACTGCTAATGCAGTTACATATTTTTGCTGGTCTCCAATTACGGCAATTTGTTCAATAAATGAATCGCCTGCCAATGCCATTTCTAATTTTTGTGGAGCTATATATTTCCCTCCTGAAGTTTTCATTAAATCTTTAATTCTATCGGTAATAATTAAATTTCCATTTTCATCAATTCTACCTGCATCGCCTGTACAAAACCAACCATCCTTAAAAACTTCAGTAGTTGCAGTATCTTTTTTGTAATAACCTCTCATTACTCCAGGTCCTTTTACTAAAATCTCATTATTAGAGCCAATTTTAATTTGAGTTCCAGTAATTGCTTTTCCCGCTGAATTAAATTCAAAATGAGTATCGCCAAATAATGATACCGTTGCAGTAGTTTCGGTTAAACCGTAACCACACTTTATAGTTAGCCCAAATGAATGAAAAAACGAAACCATATCAGCTGCCAAAGGAGCTCCTCCGCAAGGCATAAATTTAATGTTTCCACCAAACACATCACGTAATTTACTCAATACTAATTTATCGGCTATTTTGTGTTTTAAGGATAGCATTATAGGAACTTTTTTAGCAATTCGCTTATACTTGTTATTATAGGTATTTCCAATCCCTAAAGCCCAGTTAGCCAATTTCATTTTAATTGGTGAAGCTTCTTTTCTTTTAGCTTGAATTGCTGTAAATATTTTTTCAAAAATACGAGGTACTGTGCATATTAATGTTGGTTTAACCTCTTTTAAAACCTCAGCAATTTCCTTTGGATTTTGATTAAAATAAACCTGAACACCTGACTGAATGCAGAAAAACACCCAACTACGTTCATAAATATGACTTAATGGTAAAAAACTCAACGAAACATCATTTTCATCTACATTTAATACTTCCTGATGTGCTTTTAATGAAGCTGCAAAATTGTTGTGATCTAACATAACACCTTTTGGCTCACCTGTGGTTCCTGAAGTATAAATAATACTAGCTAAGTCATTCAATTCGTGTTCAATATGTCTTTTTTCTAATTCAATTTCAGTGCTTTTCGGACATTCAGCATTCATAAAATCAGTAAAATAGATAGCATTTGAATGATTTTTTAAATCAACATTTGGCGTTAAAGCAATAATTAATTTTAAAAATTTATTATTTTTTGAAATTTCGTCAGCTTTATTAAATTCTTCTTGATCTCCAACAAACAAAACACTTATTTCAGCATCGTTTATAATGTATTCAGTTTCATTTTTAGAATTTGTAGCATAAATAGGAACAGTTACCGCTCTAATACCCATAATTGCAACATCAGCAATAATCCATTCAGCCATATTTTGAGCAAATATTCCAATATTATCATGTTTGTTAACTCCAAAATTTATTAAAGCTTTAGATGCGTTTTGAATTTGTTGGTGAAAATTAATCCACGAAATACCTATCCATTTTTTTGAAGTATCATCTTTGTAAAAAATTGCATCTTTAGATGTAAATTGTTTTGCGTTATTTTTTACAATATCTATTAAGTGTATAGAATTCATTAAATTTTATTTCGAATTTTTTTAAATTTTATTTCACATAGCGCACAAAGCTACAAATTAATAGATAGTTATAAGATAGAACTGTGTTTTGAATGTTATATTAAAACCTTAAATAGAATTTTTTAACATAAATTTTAGGGAATATCCAATGCAATGGAGATTAAAGCAATTGTTTGAGCTATTTTTTAACTTTTAGGATAATAAAGCGAGTGTGAAAAGCCCTACATTTGATTTTACAAATGGAACGTCCAAAAAATTAATAAAACTGTTTATACTAAGGTTGAAATTACTAAATTTGCACATTCTTAAAAAATACAGGAAAATGTATAGAACACATTCAAACGGAGAATTACGATTAGCAAATGTTGGCCAGGAAGTTATGCTGGCAGGTTGGGTGCAAAAAACGCGCGATAAAGGATTTATGATTTGGGTTGATTTACGTGACCGTCACGGTATTACGCAACTTATTTTTGACGAAGAACGTACTCCAAAAGAAATGATGGAGAAAGCTAAAACGTTAGGTAGAGAGTTTGTTGTTCAGGTGAAAGGTGAAGTGATTGAACGTATTTCAAAAAACTCAAATATTCCAACTGGCGAAGTTGAAATTTTAGTAAAGGAATTGGATATTTTAAACGAATCTTTAACACCCCCTTTTACTATAGAAGATGAAACTGATGGTGGTGATGAGTTAAGGATGAAGTACCGTTATTTAGATATTAGAAGAAATCCAGTGAAGGAAAGTTTAATTTTCCGCCATAAAGTTGCTATTGAGGTTAGAAAATATTTATCAGACAAGGGTTTTATTGAAGTTGAAACTCCTGTTTTAATTAAATCTACTCCTGAAGGTGCACGTGATTTTGTAGTGCCAAGTAGAATGAATGAAGGTCAGTTTTACGCTTTACCACAATCGCCACAAACATTTAAGCAATTGCTTATGGTTGGTGGAATGGATAAGTATTTTCAGATTGTGAAGTGTTTTAGAGATGAAGATTTACGTGCCGATAGACAGCCAGAATTTACTCAAATTGACTGTGAAATGGCATTTGTTGAGCAAGAAGATATTTTAAATGCTTTTGAAGGTTTAACACGTCATTTATTAAAAGAAGTCAAAGGTGTTGATGTTGCTGAATTTCCACGTATGTCTTTTGATGAGGCAATAAAACGTTATGGAAACGACAAGCCAGATATTAGATTTGGAATGGAGTTTGGTGAATTAAACGAAGTTGCTCAGCACAAAGAATTTGGTGTATTTAACAATGCTGAATTAGTTGTTGGTATTGCTGTTCCTGGTGGAGCAAGTTATACAAGAAAAGAAATTGATAAATTAATTAACTGGGTGAAGCGTCCACAAGTTGGAGCTATGGGAATGGTTTATGTGAAGTGTAACGAAGATGGAACATTTAAATCATCAGTTGATAAATTCTTTGACCAAGAAGATTTAGCTAAATGGGCTGAAATTACCGGAGCAAAACCTGGAGATTTAATTTGTGTTTTAAGTGGTGTTGCAAATAAAGTAAGAGCTCAATTAAGTGCTTTACGTATGGAATTAGCCGAGCGTTTAGGTTTTCGTGATCCAAAAGTATTTGCACCGTTATGGGTTGTTGATTTTCCATTATTAGAATGGGATGATGAAACAGAACGTTATCACGCTATGCACCATCCGTTTACATCACCAAAGCCTGAGGATATGGCTATGTTAGATACTGATCCTGGCAAAGTAAGAGCAAATGCATACGATTTGGTATTGAATGGAAATGAAATTGGTGGAGGTTCTATAAGAATTCACAATAAAGAAACCCAAGCGTTAATGTTTGACCATTTAGGATTTACTCCTGAAGAAGCTAAAGAACAATTTGGCTTCTTAATGAATGCTTTTGAATATGGAGCTCCTCCACACGGTGGTTTGGCTTTTGGATTGGATAGATTGGTTGCTATTTTAGGCGGACAGGAAACTATTAGAGATTTTATTGCTTTCCCTAAAAACAACAGCGGAAGAGATGTAATGATTGATGCTCCATCAAATATTGATGAGGCTCAATTAAAGGAATTGAATTTAAAGTTGGATTTGTAAAATTCAACATCTAAATAATAAAAAAAGGAGCTTGAAAAGCTCCTTTTTTTATATCAATTAATTTGGCTCAATTATTTAATTACTCTTCAACTTTTTCAATAACATTTTTAAAATTAAGCTTTTCTTTGGGTAGAAATCCTTTCAACATTAAAGCAATTCCAAAAATCATTAATAAAACACCCATTCCTCGTTTTATTTTATAAATTACTGAAGGTGTTAATCGTTTCTTAAGTTGTTTTGCTAAAACTATTTTGCCAATGTCGGTTATAAAATAACTCACTAAAATAACTGTAAAGTAATTGAATATTTTACCAGGATTCATTTCTAAATTTGGCCCAATAACTACAATCATTCCTAGCCAAAATGCCAAAACTCCAACATTTATAAAATTTAACAAAAACCCTTTTAAACTAAGTTTGAAATAGTTCGTTTTCTCGGGCAATACCAACGTTTCATCTTGTACAGCTCTTTTTTGACTTTTATCTAAATAAGTAATAACCCCGTAAATTAATAGTATAAGTCCGCCAATATAAAACATTCTTGGATCGTCTTTTATTTTCTCCAGTAGACTTTTACTGCCGTAATATGCCATTGAAATAAATACAACATCGCCTAAAATTACGCCAAAATCAAATGCAATTGCAGCTCTTGCGCCTTTAATTATACTGGTTTGAATAAGCATAAAAAATACAGGCCCAATCATAAAGGCAAGGAAAAATCCAATAACAATAGCTTCTTTTAAGTCGACAAATGCCATACTAATTTTTTGATTAAGTGAATTTACTGTAATTTATTAAACATCGTCAAAATCTACAATAATTTTTTGTGTGATGGGATGTGCTTGACAGGTTAAAATAAAGCCTTCATCTACTTCTTCTTCAGAAAGCACAGAATTTTTATCCATCACCGCCTTTCCTTCAATTACTTTTGCTAAACAACTACTGCAAATTCCTCCTTGGCACGAAAAAGGAACGTCAATATCTTGATCTAACGCTGCTTCTAAAATGGTTGTATTTGTGTTTATTTCAAAAGTTTCTTGCTCATCATCAAATACAACGGTGAGTTTAATTTTTTCAAATGGCGATTTATTTTTTTTTGACATTTTTCAGTTTTTTAAGAATACAAAAATACATAAACAAAATACTTTTATGACACAAAATAATACCTAAGTTATTTATACATAAGAAAATTATGTATATATTTGAAGCGTAAATTTATAATTATGGGCAATCAAAAATTATATAAGGGCTCTTTACAAACTATCATTTTAAAATTATTGGAAGAAAATGATAAAATGTATGGTTATGAAATTACGCAAAAAGTAAAAGAACTTACTAAAGGCGAACTTAAAATAACCGAAGGTGCTTTGTATCCGGCATTACATAAATTAGAAGCTGAAGGTTTATTAGATGTTGAAGTTGCCAATGTAGGAAACAGATTGCGTAAATATTATAAACTTACCAAAACCGGCACAAAAGAAACCGTTAACCGTTTAGCCGAATTGGAAGAATTTATTAAAACAATGCAAACCATTGTAAATCCTAAAATTGCTTAGAAAAAGATAAAATATTATGAAAGTTAATGACCAACAAATTCAACAACTTTACAAATTTACACGTGCTCATTATGTAGAACATTTTGATGTTCAAACTGAGTTAGTTGACCATTTAGCAAACGATATCGAGCAAATATGGCAAGAAAAACCATCCCTTTCATTTGATGAGGCCAAAACAATATCTTTCAAAAAATTCGGTATTTTTGGTTTTATGGATGTGGTAGCTGAACGACAAAAAGCGTTAAGTAAAAAATATTGGAAACTGATTTGGAGCTTTACTAAAAACTGGTTTAAACTTCCTAAAATAATTTTAACGGCTTTAATTTTTAGTTTGTTTTATGTAGTTTGTAAAAATAGCTATGGAGAGTATTTGCTATTATCTACACTACTAATTTTGTGTCTATACTTAATTTACAGAGGTTTTATTTTAAAAAGAAAATTTAAACAGCGTTTTGTGGAAACAGGTAAAAAATGGGTTTTAGAAGAAATGATTTTCACTACTGGAATGGGCACTGCATTTTTTTTACCTGTTAACTTGTTCAACATAGTTAACCTTACAAATTTTGAGCATACAATTTCTCAGTCTAACTTTATGGCACTATTATATTCAGCAATATTTACTTTTTTAGTCATTGTTTTTTATATAGCTATTGAAATTCTACCCAAAAAAGCTGAAGAACTTTTAACTGAACAATATCCAGAATACAAATTAGTTTTAAAAGCACCAGCTTAAAATTGTAATAAAAATACGGTTTTATCTATTGCCGAATTGGAAATTCCAAAAGGACAAGTATTTGGTTTGGTTGGAGATAATGGAGCAGGAAAAATCACTTTAACCTAATTACTCGATTTGATAAAGCCAACAACGAGAAATATTGTAAACAATCACATCCAAGTAACTAAAAGTGAAGACTGGAAATCTTTTACAGCGGTCTAGTATAAGAATAGTAGCGGGTTTTCGTACCCTAACTTTTCAGTTTAAGACAGATCTTTTTTATGTTTACTTACTTTTGTTTTAGCGATTAAACCGCTATTATTTTTATACATTGTTGCCAACAGTTTTTTTAATCTAAATAGTTACTTATAGCTGTATTACGTGCAACCACATGGTTATTCAATTCATTTATTGCAAGTTGAAAATCTGAACTATTATTTAAAAATGTATATCCATTAATTTCAGATGTAGCATAAGGCTCTATTAGTGCTGAATAAGTTGCGTATTGTGATTGTATGTTGCTAACGCTAAATGCTCCGTTTCCAATTTCCTCTACATAAGTATCGTATTTTTCTTTATATATTGCGTCTTGATATAAATACCCTATCAAAGGCCATTGTGTATCATTAAGTCCTAAAAAATCTAACGGCAAAGAACCTCCCATTTTTCCTAGTTGTAATGCTTCGTTATTATCCCAAGGAATCCAAGTTAATTTATTATTCTCTGGATTGTTATATAGATAATAATTATGCGTCATTTTGCCATAGGTATCCCAATTTTGGATAACTGTGTTCACTGCTAAATACTTTAGGAAAACATCAGTATCGAAAACCGTTTCAAGATTTGCTCTCCAAGTTACAGCATCTGTGTTTCTTGTTTCATCATGTAAAATTGATAATAATGTGGACACATCTGAAAAATCTGCTTCATCTTCATTGTTTTTCTTTTCGTATTCATTTTCCGCATAAGTTCCTGATGCAAAACTTGCTGCATTACCATCGGGTTTATATAAATTACCATCGTCATCAGAGAAATGAGAATCTAAAAGAGTATTTTCTACATCCTCAACCATTGTGTAAACCCCAAAATATATTGGTCCATCTCCGTAATCTACATAAATTGTGTAAAAAGCAGTATGTGAACTTGCTAAACCAGCATTTCTAAATACATCACCAGCTACTTTTTCTCTTAACAATGACTTATCATCAAAATTATTTTTGAGATGTAATTTTTTAAATCCATAAAATCGTTGATTATTTATTTGAGGATAATCGTCTTCAAATTCATCAAAATCAAGTTTTAAGGATAGTTTCAAAATTCCGCGCCGCCAACTGGTCTGAAGACTCGAGTTTCCTTTAAATCGCAAACCTACCCTGTACCATTGTATGCCATTGTAAAATACTTCGGCAGGTACAAATATTGGGTCATCAGTATTAATTAATCCATTTCCAGGTCCGCCTGCACCAGAACCAAAGTTTCCATAGGTTGCTGTCATATCATCTAACATACTTTGCCAACGTTCTTCTGTAACAACGATGTCTATTCGTTTTACTATTTCGTCTTGGAATACTTCATCAAAATTAGGGTCAACATTTTTACTGTGTGTTGCTTCAGTCCAGTCTGTAGCTTCTAAATCTGTATCATCTACAGCAACCTCTTGATCATTAATAATATCATCATCTTTACACGAGATTATCCCTAAAGATATGCTAAATAGGAAGATTAGAATTGAACAGAATTTGATTTTTGTCATAATAATTTTTTTTGTTTTATTTATTGTTAGACAATTACTTTCTTGAAGGGTTTAAACTGTTCGTTATAATTATTGGCAACAATCTTAATTTCTAGCCATGATTTAGGTCACGTTATTGAAGTTTGCGAGCGTATTGTTGTTTTAGATAAAGGGAATGTTGTAAAGGATATAATTACTTCAGAAGAAACCTTGAATGAATTAGAAACCTATTTTTCAGTTTAATTCAAAATAATACTAAGTTTTTTGTATTTTTACAACCCTTTTACAATAATTATGTTTGATTCATAGTTTAAGGATGTAAAAATAATAGCATTTGAAGTTATCAATAAAAATAATAGCAAGCATTTTTTTAGTACTTTTTGTTCTAAGTTGTTCTACAAAAAAAGACGCTTTTTTAAATCGGAGCTATCATTCAGTTACAGCCAAATACAATGTTCTTTTTAATGGTAACGAAGCTTTTAAAATTGGGCTTAATCAATTAAATGAAAGTTACGATGATAATTATTGGAAAACATTGCCAATTGAGCCTTTAAAAGTTGATAAGCTGGCAATACCAGGAATAAAGACAGTTAAAGATAACTCTCCAAAAGAATTTGAGAAAGCTGAAGAAAAAGCTGTAAAAGCGATTCAAAAACATTCTATGCTTAGTGCACGTCAAGAACGAAATAAACAAATTGATGATGCGTATTTATTGTTGGGGAAATCACGTTATTACTCAAAAAGATTTATCCCTGCTTTAGAATCCTTTAACTATGCTATTATAAATTATAGAGACGCTAGTTTAATTGAAGAAAATAGAATTTGGCAAGCAAAAACTCATATTCGCCTACAAAACCCTGAGCAAGCAATTTACAACTTAAAAATGTTGTTGCAAGGTAACGACTTGTCTGATGAAATTAGAGAAAGTGCACATACAGCTATAGCAATGGCTTATGTTGAAACCGATAGTATTCACAAAGTAATTAAACATTTAAACAAATCGGTAATAACAACAAAAAATAAAAATCAGGCTGCCAGAAATTTGTATATTTTAGGGCAATTGTATAGAGAAAATAAAGTTTTAGATTCCTCTAATTTTGCTTTTCAAAAGGTTATTAATTTAAAAAAAGCTCCCTATAAATACAAAATTCACGCTCAGTTAGAAATTGCTAAAAATGCTTTAGATAGTAATGAAAAATTAGTTGCAATTGATGAGTTGAATAAATTAGCGAAAAATAGAGATAACAAACCTTATTTAGATGAAATTTATTATCAACTTGGTCAAATAGAAAAAGAGAAGAACACTGAAATTGCATTGCAATATTTCAAAAAGTCTATTACATCAAGTTTAGTTGACAATTATCAAAAAGAGCTTTCTTATCAGGCAATTGGAAATTTATATTTTGATAAAGCTCAATTTATAACTGCAGGTGCTTACTATGATAGTATTTTGCAAATTTCAAACGATGAGAATTCTAAGCGCATACGAAGATTAAAACGAAAGCGAAAAAACTTAAACGAAGTTATTAATTTTGAGACCATAGCAAAAACCAACGATAGCATTTTAAGAATTGTTGGAATGAGTGAAGAAGATCAAAAAGATTATTTCATTGAATATATTGACAAGTTAAAAAAAGATGAAGAAAAACTTCAATTATCTGTAAATACCGGTTCAGGTATTGTAAATAAGAAAAAAACTTCAAAACAAAGCACAGGAGGAAAATGGTATTTTTACAATAATCAAACTGTAGGTTTTGGACAACAGGAATTTAAACGTGTATGGGGGAATAGGCCGCTTGAAGATAATTGGAGATTAAGTGATAAAAATGCACTTAATGTAGATATAAATACAGTTATTAATACACCAAAAATAGTAAGTAATGAAGAAAAATATGATGTAAATTATTATTTAAAATTTCTTCCATCAAAAAGTAAACAAATTGATAGTATATCTTCAGAAAGAAACAATGCTTATTTTAGATTAGGAGTAATTTATAAAGAGCAGTTTAATGAAACAAATTTGGCAATTTCTAAATTAGAAACATTACTTGCTTTTGAGCCTGATAAAAATTTAGAACTTCCTGCAAAATATCATTTGTATAAAATTTACAGTGGTTTAAATAATGAAAAAGCAGCTGAATTAAAGAATAATATTGTGTCAAATTTCACAGCATCTAATTACGCTAAAATAATTCAAAATCCTAATCAAATATTGTCAAAAAAGGATGATGAAAATACTCCTGAAAAACATTATGCTGAGGTTTTTTATGAATATAAAGATGCTAAATACCAAAGTGTAATTGATAAAGCAAAGCAAGCTGTTGCTACATATGATGGTAATGCTATAGTTCCTAAGTTTGAATTGTTAAAAGCTTATGCTGTTGGGAAAAAAGATGGAGTCGATGCGTTTAAAACTGCTTTAGAATTTGTTGCACTAAATTACCCCAATACCGAAGAAGGAAAAAAAGCTCAGGAAGTAGTAAGTACTATCCAGGCAAAAATGTGATAACCCCAAAAACTAACTTAACATTATGTTTGCAGAAAAAAAAGATAAACAACCACCAATTTTAGAAAGAAATATTATTGGAAAAAACACATCAATTGTTGGAGATATAATATCGGAAGGCGATTTTAGAATTGATGGAAAAGTTGAAGGAACTATTAAAACAAATGGCAGGGTTGTCATTGGGAAATCAGGAGTTGTAATAGGTAAGGTCTCATGTAATAATGCTGATATTGAAGGTAAATTTTCGGGAGAGCTTTTAGTGGATAGTTTACTTACCTTAAAAGCTACAGCAACTATCTCAGGAGATCTTATTATTAGTAAATTATCGGTAGAGCCAGGGGCTGAATTTAATGCAACGTGCGCAATGAAAGGTTCAGTAAAGGAGTTAAATAATGACCAAGTCAAAAAAGAAAAAACAGCTTCGTAAATTTGCACAATTATCGGGTGTTGCTTTTCAAATGGGTGTTACCATTTATTTAGGTGCTTATTTCGGAAAAAAATTAGACATTTATTTTGAAACTTCAAATAAAATTTTCACACTAATTTTAACTTTAGCTGCATTGCTTATTTCGTTGTATAGTATTATTCAGCAATTAAAAAAAATCAACGATAAATATGACTAAACACATCATTGGTTTTTATCTAAGATTATCTTTTATATTAATTGGAACATTTAGTATTCATTTATTAGTTCTAAATTATTTAAAAAAACCACTTTTTGAAAACAGAATAATATTAGCATATGTGTTAAATTTTATTTTAGCTGGAACAATTTATCATAGTTTATTTCTTCTTCGAAAAAAATATTTAGATATTTTAGGCTTCGTTTTTATGGGTGGAAGTTTAATTAAATTTTTAGTTTTTTTCTTGTTTTTCTTCCCTGTTTACAGAGAAAATGGGGATATTAATATGCTAGAAGCAACCTCGTTTTTAGCCCCCTATTTATTATGTTTAATTATAGAAACTTTGTACTTGTCGAAATTGCTGAATAAGAGTACTTAATTTATGTAATTTTCAACTGTTTTCATCAAGACTTAATCTAGGTAAATTATTTTTTTATTTAGCATATAAAATAGTACATTTGCCAAATATTTTTAAGCACATACTATTAATTAAGTGATATGTATAAATTTAAATTAGTAAAAAACCTAAGTTTACTTTTATTATTTTTGACCGTTTCAGTAAACGCCAGCTCTGGCACAGTAAAAGAAGAAGAGCACGGTAAAAAAGATATTAAAACTGAAATTAAAGAATATATTAATCATCACTTGCTAGATTCGTATGATTTTAGTTTGTACTCATACATAAACGATGCAGGAGAACATGTGTATATTGGAGCTCCTTTACCTGTAATTTTATGGGATAGTGGTTTAAAAGTATTTTCCTCTTCAAAATTTCACCATGGAGAAACATTGGCTGAAGTAGATGGTGATTTCTACAAATTATACCACAATAAAATATACAAAACAGATGCTGCAGGTACTATTGAATATGACGAATATCATCATCCAACAAATGCAAAGCCTTTAGATTTTTCAATTACTAAAAACGTAGTTTTCATTATTTTAGTTGGTTTGTTAATGTTCTTTATGTTTAAAAGAATGGCTAATAATTACAAAAAAAATCCATTGCCAACAGGGATGGGGCGTTTGTTAGAGCCAATTATTTTATATGTTCGAGACGATATTGCACGTCCAAATATTGGTGAAAAACACTACAAAAAATATATGAGTTACTTATTAACCATATTTTTCTTTGTGTGGATAATTAACTTATTAGGGTTAACACCGCTTGGTGTAAATGTTACTAATAATATTGCTGTAACATTAGCGCTGGCATTAATGACCTATTTTATTACAACATTTTCAGGTAATAAAGATTACTGGAAACATATTTTCTGGATGCCAGGTGTGCCGTGGCCGATGAAAATAATTTTAGCACCTATTGAATTATTAGGTACTATTATTAAACCATTCTCATTAATGATTCGTTTGTATGCAAACATTACAGCTGGTCATATTGTATTAATGAGTATAATTGGTTTAATGTTTATTTTTAAAAACTGGATAGGTAGCCCGTTATCATTTGGACTGGCTTTTTCCTTGTCGCTATTAGAATTATTAGTAGCAGCCCTACAGGCTTATATTTTCACTATGTTATCTGCATTGTACTTCGGTTCAGCAGTAGAAGAACATGATGAACATCATTAAAAAGAATGTTTAATTAATAAATATATATATTATGGAAGGTTTAAATTTTATTGGAGCTGGTTTAATTGTTATTGGTGCCGGTATTGGTATTGGTAGAATTGGTGGTCAAGCAATGGAAGCTATTGCGCGTCAGCCAGAAGCTTCTGGGAAAATTCAAACAGCTATGCTTATTGCAGCTGCCTTGATTGAAGGTATTGGATTTGCTGCTTTATTTGCAGCTTAAGAAAAAATAAATAGCTACAACGGTTGGTTGTAGCTATTGTTTCAATCATTAATTAAATTAAATAATAACACTATAATTATATTATGGAAAAGTTAATAGAACAGTTTTCATTAGGTCTATTTGTTTGGCAAACAGTATTGTTTATAGCACTGGTATTGTTATTGAAAAAATACGCTTGGAAACCAATTTTAAATGCTGTTAACGACAGAGAAGAAGGAATTCAAAATGCTTTGAATGAGGCTGAAAATGCACGTAAGGAAATGCAAAATTTAAAAGCTGATAATGAGCGTATTTTAAATGAGGCACGAGCTGAACGTGATACTATGCTTAAAGAAGCTCGAGAAATAAAAGATACACTTATTTTAGAAGCAAAAGAAGAAGCTCAAGTACAGGCAGCTAAAGTTATTGATCAGGCACAAGCCACTATTCAATCTGAAAAACAAGCGGCCATTGCAGAACTTAAAAATCAAGTAGCTGAATTATCTGTTGGTATAGCTGAAAAAGTTATTCGACAAGAATTGTCAGACAAAAATGAGCAAATTAAGCTTGTTGAAAAAATGTTAAAAGAAGTAACTATTAGTTAATACATTATAAATGAGCACAAGAGCAGCATTACGCTACGCAAAAGCAATTTTAAACTTCGCCATTGAACAAAAAAAGGAAGTTCAGGTAAATGAAGATATGTTGCTAGTTGCAAAAACAATTGAAGATAGTAAAGATTTACAGTTGTTGCTTAGTAGCCCAATTTTAAAAAACGACCTAAAAAAAGCAACTTTAAAAGGAATTTTTGATAAAAAAATATCAAATATTTCTTATGGATTAATAGACTTGTTAATTGATAATAAAAGATTAAATATTTTAGGTGAAGTTGCTAAAAAATATGCAGTAATTTTTGACGCTTTAAAAGGAAAAGAAGTCGCGAAAGTAACTTCGGCAGTTCCTTTAACTGATGCGTTAAAAAAACAGGTTTTAGCAAAGGTTAAAGAAATAACAAATAAAGAAGCGTCTATTGAAAATATTGTAGATCCTGATATTATTGGAGGGTTTATCCTTCGAATAGGAGATGTACAGTACGATGCAAGTATTGCAAATAAATTACAAGTATTAAAAAGGCAATTTGATAATCAAAGTTATATTTCAAAATTGTAAAAAATAGAATTTAGTTTTAAAAATTATATAAAATGGCATCAATAAAACCAGCTGAAGTATCAGCAATTTTAAAACAGCAACTATCTGGATTTGAAGCTTCTGCTTCATTAGATGAAGTTGGAACTGTATTGCAAGTAGGTGACGGTATTGCACGTGTTTACGGCTTAGCAAACGCACAATATGGTGAATTAGTTGAATTTGAAGATGGGCTTGAAGGAATTGTATTGAATTTAGAAGAAGACAATGTAGGTGTTGTATTATTAGGTCATTCAAAAGAAATTAAAGAAGGTTCAACTGTAAAAAGAACAGAAAGAATTGCTTCTTTAAATGTGGGTGAAGGAATTGTAGGACGTGTTGTTAATACGTTAGGAGAACCAATTGATGGGAAAGGCCCTATTAAAGGCGAAACTTTTGAAATGCCTTTAGAGCGTAAAGCACCAGGTGTAATTTATCGTGAGCCTGTTACTGAGCCTCTGCAAACTGGTGTTAAAGCAGTTGATGCTATGATTCCTATTGGACGTGGTCAACGTGAGCTTATTATTGGTGACCGTCAAACGGGTAAATCAACAGTGGCTATTGATACCATTATCAATCAAAAAGAATTTTACGATGCAGGTGAACCAGTTTATTGTATTTATGTAGCTATTGGTCAAAAAGGATCAACAGTTGCTGGTATTGCAAGTTTATTAGAAGAAAAAGGTGCAATGGCTTATACTACTATTGTTGCTGCTAACGCATCAGATCCTGCTCCAATGCAAGTATATGCTCCTATGGCTGGTGCCGCTATTGGAGAATATTTTAGAGATACAGGTCGTCCGGCGTTAATTATTTATGACGATTTATCAAAACAAGCAGTTGCTTACCGTGAGGTTTCTTTATTGTTAAGAAGGCCACCGGGACGTGAGGCTTACCCAGGGGATGTATTCTACCTACACTCAAGGTTATTAGAGCGTGCTTCAAAAGTTATTAATGACGATACTATTGCGGCTCAAATGAATGATGTTCCTAATTCGTTGAAAGGAAAAATAAAAGGAGGAGGATCATTAACTGCATTGCCAATTATTGAAACGCAAGCGGGTGATGTTTCTGCATATATTCCAACAAATGTAATTTCTATTACTGACGGACAAATTTTCTTAGAATCTGATTTATTTAACTCTGGTGTTCGCCCAGCAATTAACGTAGGTATTTCAGTATCACGTGTGGGTGGTAACGCTCAAATTAAATCAATGAAGAAAGTTTCCGGTACATTAAAATTAGACCAAGCACAATATCGTGAATTAGAAGCGTTTGCAAAATTTGGATCTGATTTAGATGCAGCTACTATGAATGTAATTGAAAAAGGGAAACGTAATGTTGAGATCTTAAAGCAAAATCAAGCAGATCCATTTAAAGTAGAGGATCAAGTTGCAATTATTTATGCAGGTTCTAAAAATTTATTAAAAGATGTTCCTGTAGATAAAGTAAAAGAATTTGAAACAGATTATATTCAATATTTGAACCTAAAACATAAAGATACATTAGATACTTTAAAAGCAGGTAAATTAACGGATGAAGTTATTGAAACTTTGACTAGTGCCGCTAAAGAAGTTTCAGCTAAATACGCATAATTATATTGTTATTCTCACCAAGGTGGGAGTCTCATAAATTGAAGTTCATTTTTTAAAAGATTCCGTATAAAGTGCGGAATGAGAAAAAAATACAAAATGGCAAATTTAAAAGAAATACGTAACAGAATTACATCCATAGGTTCAACTATGCAAATTACCAGTGCTATGAAAATGGTATCGGCTGCAAAGTTAAAAAAAGCTCAGGATGCAATTACTCATATGCGCCCATATGCTAATAAGTTGACTGAGCTTTTACAAAGTTTAAGTGCAACTTTAGATGGCGATGTTGGGGGTGTTTATTCTGAACAAAAAGAAGTTTCAAAAGTTTTAGTTGTAGTAATTACTTCAAATCGTGGTTTATGTGGCGCTTTTAATTCTTCAGTAATTAAAGGAGCTGTAAAAAACATTGAAGATAATTATAAATCCAAGCAAGTTGAATTGTTAACAATTGGTAAAAAAGGAAACGATATTTTATCAAAAAGTTTTAAGGTAGTTGAGAATCATAATGAAGTTTATGATGATTTAACTTTTGAAAATGTCGCAGTTATTGCTGAAAAGTTGATGAATTTATTTTCAGATGGAGAATATGATAAAATTGAATTGGTATACAACCAATTTAAAAATGCAGCTACACAAATAACCACCATTGAACAATTTTTACCTATTGTGCCTGTGAAAGGAGACCATAATGTAAATGTTGATTATATTTTTGAGCCTTCAAAATCAGAAATTGTGTTGGAATTGATTCCTAAATCATTGAAAACACAGTTGTACAAAGCCATTAGAGATTCTTTTGCTTCAGAGCATGGTGCTCGTATGACGGCAATGCACAAAGCAACTGATAATGCAACTGATTTACGTAACGATTTATTATTAACTTACAACAAAGCTCGTCAGGCAGCTATTACCAATGAAATTTTGGAAATTGTTGGTGGAGCTGAGGCACTGAATGGATAAATAATATAGGATACTTAATATAATATAATTTAAGAGCCTATTGATTCAATAGGCTCTTTTTTGTATTTTGGTATTGTATTTGATTTACTTGAAGAAAATAATTAAAATGAAATCAATTAAACTTTTAATAACAATTATTGTTTTAGTAATTATTTTTAGTTGTAAATCAACTGATAATATGATAGTTAATAAAACACCTTTCAAAATTAATAATGTTACCTATAGCAATTGGGTTGGGGGTGTAAAAGGTGTTCGAGGGTATAAAATTGAACTACAATTAGATAAGGCATACAAATTAGATTCTATCTATTTCAGAAATAGAAAAACTATTTTAGAATCTAAAAAAAACGATTTTAAATCTTATATCGCAATTTTCACAATTAGCGATAATCATAAAGATTTAATTTTGCATTCGAATCCTAAAAAAGAGTTTGGAAATCAAGTCTCAGTTCTTCAAAAAAACTTTCCTTTTGAATTAAAAAATAATGAAGCAATGATTTCATTTCAAACCAAAAAAGGAATTCAGTACTTCAAAATTGAAAATATAAAAAAAGTTGAAACAAAACACTTTCCTTAATTTATAAAAAAGCACTAATCTCACAATTAATATAAAAGAACTCTATTTAGGGTTCTTTTTGTTTTTGGCACGGAAATTGAAATTTGATGAGTATAACCCAAAATAAAGTATTATGAAAACTCTAAAATTACTTTTTGCTACATTAATAATTGGAGCTGTTGTTTCATCGTGCAGCGCTATAGTTAACGACATAGATGATGGATATTATGTAACCTTAGAAGATATTGTTACAGAATATGATTTGTGGTATGTAGATTATCATAAAACTACAGGAAACAGTCAAATTCCTTTTATGGATTTGGCATTTACATTAAGTTTTCAAAATGGCCGTTTGTATGCTAATAACAATATTGTAGGAATTGGAAATACAGGAAATGGCTATGGCATTCAAGTTGGGTATTACGATACTTACAATGGATATTTAGAAATAGATCATAATATTGATGGATACATAGATTTTGATGTTGTTCAAATCTCAGCAAATAGAATAAACTTAATTGATAATTACAATGGAGTAACTTATTATTTAGAGGGTTATTACAAAAATGAATTTAATTATGATCAAATATTTTACGATAATATTGAATACTTTTTACAAGAGTATAATACATGGGTGAAAACTTTTACGAGTGATGTAGCTGCAAAAATCAGAGATTTTGATAACGAAAACTATTTGGCTTTTACAGCTGAAAATTTAACAACATTTTATTCTTCTCAAGATAAATTTGGCACAAATATTGATAATTTAATATGGGACTATGAGGGCAGTTATCAGGTATTTGATATTCAAGGTTATGACAATTTAAAGTTTTTAACATTAAATTATGATTCTTATGGTACTGAAGAATTTGAATTGACCGTTATTAATGATGGAAGAATAAGTTTATATCACAATGCTTCTGGAACAACATACCATTTTGATGGATTAGGTTATATACAGTTAATGAAATTAGAAAAAAGTTTTAAAGAAAGTGTAAGTAATCAAGGAAGAAAACGTACTAAGGTAATTAGAGAAGTAAAAGTTAGAAAAAAACATAAAAGATAAAGTTTGGTTAGTTGATTTTTGATTGGCTATTTTAGTAGTCAATTGAACAAAAACGGTTCTCGATAGAGAATCGTTTTTTTGTATCTTTATATTCTTAATTTTAAGAAATGAATACACGTACAACCTTTATAACAATGGTAACCTTAGGTATCGGGTAAGTATCCGGACAATTATTTGCTAAAAAAACAAACAATTTGTTTTATGCGGGAGGTAAAAAGAACTGAGTGTATTCTCAAAAGGTAGTATACTGCAATGCCGTAAAAGAAGTTTATTTAAATGGAACTTGTATATTGTGCTTCAAAATTCACTATAAATGTTTTAAATAAATCTGTTTAGATTTGAATAATAGCAATATAAGAGTTTCAGGTATTTATTCCGGTACAATGGAAACGGATTTTTCTGAGGTGAAATTTAAGTTAAAAAAAAATGATTAATAAACGCTTGTTGATTAAGAACTTACTTTCTTATAATGATGAAAATAGTTTTTATGATAATAAACTTAAAATTTCCTTATCATCTAAAGAAGGCAAGGCAAAATTTTTAAAACACGTTTGTGCTTTGTCAAATTCGAATCCGTGTAATAATTCATATATGGTAATTGGAGTTGAAGATGAAACCAATAAAATTATTGGTGTTGATTTTTTTGATGATAGTAAAATTCAAAATTTAATGAACTCTTATTTCACCAATCCACCTAAAATTCAATATGAAAATGTTGCTTTTCCAAGATTGCCTCGTTACAAAGTAGTTGGACTGGTAACTATTTTTCCAACCAATAAAGTTACTTCGTTAAAAAAAGGAATTTGGAAATATGTTAGAGGTTTGTTGTTTTATAGAAGAGGAAGTACCTCTAGATCAACTCTAGGTAAATTTGAATTGAAAGATACTAATAAATCTATAGTTGAAGCCATTGAAAAAAATGCCAGTAATAATATTGAATTAACCTTAGACGGTGTTTTTGATTTTTTTGAACGTCATAAAGATGGATACAACCCAACATATAAGGTTTTTAACGAGCAGTTTGTTCTGTGCTGGGCCGGAAATAAAAAAACAATAAGCAACAAAATCTTTTATTCAAGAGTAGATATTGAATTGGTAAATGAACAAGTTAGATTATTTTATTCGGCACTTGATGAAGTTGAAATAGAATTCAATCATCAATCATTTATTATTACTGAATACGTTTTTTTAAAAATAAATGATGAATTTGACTACTACCCTTTTGAAAAAACCGTAATACATTTTAAAGATAGTGGGAAGCACGACATAGCAACTGAATTTTTATTTAAGCCGCCACAATTCAATAAGGTTGAACTATTTCATGTACTTAACAATTGCAATACATTGCTTGAAAAACTAAAAAACAAACTAGCTTTATCTAATGATGAATTAGATGGAGTTCATAACATTCCAACAAATTATTTGATTTGTGTATTAAATGAAATACCGAATGCATATTCAAAATTATTAGAATCAAAAACCACTCTAAAAACTTTAGTAGATAAAACAGGTTATGTAAAATACAAAGAAGCTATAAGAATTTTACGAAAAATAAAATATAACAATTAATTTCAAAAACATTATTTTGCTTCAGAGTAACGTCTTTCAACTTCATTCCAATTAATGACATTAAAAAATGCATTAATATAATCTGGTCTTCTGTTTTGATAATGCAAATAATAAGCATGTTCCCAAACATCTAGTGCTAAAATTGGAGTACCACCACACCCAATACCTGGCATTAAAGGATTGTCTTGATTTGCGGTTGAGCAAATTTCTAATTTCCCTCCTTTATGCACACAAAGCCAAGCCCAACCTGAACCAAATCTGGTAGCTGCAGCTTTTGCAAAAGCATTTTTGAAATTTTCAACTGAACTATATTCAGCAATAATTGCATCTTTTAACTCACCTGATAAATATCCTTTCTCTTCAGGATTCATCACATCCCAAAACATGCAGTGGTTAAAAAATCCACCACCGTTATTTCTAACAGCTATATTATTTTTATCTAATCCAGTAATAATTTCGTCTATTGATTTTCCTTCTAAATCAGTTCCAGCAATTGCATTATTTAAATTGTTGGTATATCCTGCATGATGTTTACTGTGGTGAATTTCCATAGTTCTAGCATCAATATGTGGTTCTAACGCATCATAAGCATAGGATAATTTTGGTAATTCGAAAGCCATAATAGTAATTTTTAGTTAATATTTCTTGTATATCAAAGGTAGTTAACCAATTTCAATCTTGAAAATCGAATGTATTTATAGTATTATTGTTATATCTTATAGTTGATAGTTTATTTTTTTAAATAAATCCCAAAGTACTACACCGCAACTTACAGAGATATTTAAAGAATGTTTGGTTCCAAATTGCGGAATTTCAATACAATAATCTGAAGCCGAAACTACTTCTTGTTGCACTCCTTTTACTTCATTCCCCATAACAATAGCATATTTTTGATTTGGTTGAATAGTAAAATTTTGAAGTAGCATACTATTTTCCGCTTGTTCAATGGAAGCAACCAGAACTTTATCCATTTGTAATTTTTTCACTAATTCTAAAGTATTTTCAACATATTCCCATTCAACAGATTCGGTGGCTCCTAAAGCTGTTTTATGAATTTCTTTATGAGGTGGCTTCGCAGTAATTCCGCAGAGGTAAATTTTTTCAATTAAAAAGGCGTCACTAGTTCTAAAAACCGATCCAATATTGTTTAAACTTCTAATATTATCTAAAATAACAATTAACGGAATTTTATCCGTTTTTTTGAAATCCTCCACATTCAGCCTGCCAAGTTCGCTGTTTTTTAATTTTCTCATAATTTGTTTAGAAACTTTAGCTTCTTTTTAAAATTTCAATTTTTTAGTTTTCAATTAAAATGTAACTTCGCAAAACTAATGTAATTTCTAAAAAATTGGCAACAAAAAAGAAGAAAGTCACTCCTTTAATGAAACAATACAATGCAATTAAGGTGAAATATCCTGATGCAATGTTGTTATTTAGAGTTGGAGATTTTTACGAAACTTTTGGTGAAGATGCCAAAAAAGCAGCCCAAGTTCTAGGAATTATTTTAACCAAACGTGGCGCAGGAAGCGAAAATGAAACAGCCTTGGCTGGATTTCCACATCATTCATTAAACACCTATCTACCAAAGCTAGTTAAGGCAGGAATGCGTGTTGCTATTTGCGATCAATTGGAAGATCCAAAAATGACGAAGACCATTGTAAAACGGGGTGTTACCGAGCTTGTAACTCCAGGAGTTGCATTGAATGATGAAGTTTTACATTCTAAATCAAATAACTTTTTAGCATCGGTTCATTTTGGAAAAAAATATTTAGGAGTTAGTTTTTTAGATGTTTCAACAGGTGAGTTTTTAACCGCTCAGGGAAATGCTGAGTATATAGATAAATTATTTCAAAACTTTAATCCAAGTGAGGTTTTGGTTCAAAAACAAAACAAAACCAAGTTTTTTGAATTGTTTGGAGATCGTTTTTATACCTTTTATTTAGAAGATTGGATATTTCAACCAACTTATGCATTAGAAACCTTAACTAACCATTTTAAAGTAAAAACCTTAAAAGGTTTTGGAGTTGATGATTTAAACGAAGGAATTATTGCATCGGGAGCTGTATTATATTATTTATCCGAAACCCAACATAACAAGTTAGATCATATTTCGGTAATCAATCGTATTTCTGAAGATAATTACGTTTGGATGGATAGATTTACCATCAGAAATTTAGAATTATATACTTCAACGTCTATAAATGCTGTAACGTTACTCGATGTAATTGATAAAACCATTTCACCTATGGGTGGAAGAATGTTAAAACGTTGGCTGGCATTACCTTTAAAAGATGTAAATAGAATTAAAAAACGTCACGATATTGTAAAATATTTTATTGATAACGATGCGTTTTTTGAACTTTCAACTTTCCAAATAAAGCAAATTTCTGACATTGAACGTTTGGTTTCAAAAGTAGCAACCAATAAGGTAAATCCACGTGAAATTGTATTGTTGAAAAATTCACTTAACGCTATAATTCCTATAAAAGAAGCTGCTGAAAATAGTGCAAATGAAAGTCTGAAAATTATTGGAGAGCAATTGCAAAATTGCAATGCTTTGCGAGAAAAAATTTCAAAGACCTTAAATGAAGATGCACCTGTAAATATTAATAAAGGAAATAGTATTGCTAAAGGAGTTTCAGAAGAATTAGATGAGTTACGAAGTATTGCTAATTCAGGAAAGGAATATTTAGATAATATGTTGGCCAGAGAAACGGAGCGCACAGGAATACCTTCACTAAAAATAGCGTTCAACAATGTTTTTGGGTATTATATTGAAGTTAGAAATACGCATAAAGATAAAGTTCCTGAAGAATGGATACGTAAGCAAACATTGGTAAATGCTGAACGTTATATTACCGAGGAATTAAAGGAATATGAAACTAAAATTTTAGGTGCTGAGGAAAAAATTGGGAAGCTAGAACAAGAACTGTTTGCTGAACTAATTGGCTCGCTTTTAGATTATATTCAACCAATACAATTAAATGCTCAGTTAATTGGCCAGATTGATTGTTTATTGTCATTTGCTGAACTGGCAAAACAAAACAATTACATACGCCCGCAATTAGATGAAAGTACCGATTTAGAGATCAAAAACGGCCGCCACCCTGTAATTGAAAAGCAATTACCAATTGATGAAGAATATATAGCAAATGATGTGGTGTTGAATAGGAATCAACAGCAAATCATAATGATTACCGGACCTAATATGAGTGGTAAATCAGCTATTTTACGTCAAACTGCTTTAATTGTTCTGCTGGCGCAAATGGGAAGTTATGTCCCAGCTCAAAATGCAAGAATTGGAATTGTAGATAAAATTTTTACACGTGTTGGTGCAAGCGATAATATATCTATGGGCGAATCTACTTTTATGGTAGAAATGAACGAAACGGCCAGTATTTTGAATAATATTTCTGAAAGAAGTTTGGTGTTGTTAGATGAAATAGGAAGAGGAACAAGCACCTATGATGGAATTTCTATTGCCTGGGCAATTGCAGAATATTTGCACGAACACCCTTCAAAAGCAAAAACTCTTTTCGCAACTCATTACCACGAATTAAATGATATGACCTATACATTTGAGCGTGTTAAAAACTTTAATGTATCTGTAAAAGAACTAAAAGATAAAGTGATTTTCTTGAGAAAACTGGTATCTGGGGGAAGTGAACATAGTTTTGGGATTTATGTAGCGAAATTAGCAGGAATGCCTACAGCTGTAGTTCATAGAGCTTCAAAAATGCTGAAACAACTAGAGAAAAATCACACAAATGAAGAGATAAAAGAGACTTTGAAAAATGCTTCAGATGAGGAAATGCAATTAAGCTTTTTTCAACTCGACGATCCTTTATTAGAAGATATTAAAGAAGAAATTCTCTCCACAAATATTGATACGTTAACCCCCATTGAAGCGTTAATGAAATTAAACGAAATTAAACGAATGTTGACCAAGAAAAATGGTAAATAATTTAGAACAAGGTTTTTTTGGAATTGGTATTCAGAATGGGAAAACTCCTGAAAATTTGGGTGTTTTGTGGCGTTCTGCACAAAATTTAGGAGCAAGTTTTATTTTCACAATTGGGAATAGATATGCAAAACAAGCTTGTGATACTCACAAAGCAACTGGCGCTATGCCTTATTTTCATTATAATACTTTTGAAGAGTTTTATAAAAATTTACCAAAGGGAGCAATGTTGGTTGGAGTTGAAAAAAATGATGATGCACAGAAGTTAGAAACTTTTGAACATCCAAGACGTTGTGTTTATTTATTGGGTGCTGAAGATCACGGGCTGTCTAAATTAGCCATTGAAAAGTCGCATTTTTTGGTAAAATTTAAATCTACTTTAAGTTTAAATGTATCGGTAGCAGGTAGTATTGTAATGTATGACCGACAGTCTAAGTTGAAATTATCTGAATTGTAGTATCTTTGTAAAAAATTAAATTAAAATGCTTTTATTCATTAGTGGTCCTGAAATATTTGTAATACTTGTAATTGTTGTGATGCTTTTTGGCGCCGATAAATTACCTGAAATTGCACGAGGTCTGGGTAAAGGTATGCGCCAAGTCAAGGATGCAACAAATGATATTAAGAGAGAAATAAAGAATAGTGCCGAAAAAAACGATATTGATATTGATGCTGCCGCAAAGGTTCGTGATGAAATTAATAAAGTGAAAGATGATTTTGATGTTGGTGAATTTACCAGGCCTGTTTCAAAAATTAAAAATAAAATTATTGATGATATTTCTGGCCCTATAAAAAGAGGTGAATAATAGGCTAGTGTTAAATCATTCTAACGTTTTTTTATAAGTGCATTTAGGTTGTTTTAGATTTAGGTTTTGAAATGATATTTTTTAAGAGAATGTCAAAAATTTATTTTAAAAGAATCAAAGAACTCGACTTATTGTTAAGCCGTCTCTTATTGGAAGTATAACTGTTTCAACCCTATTGTCAGAATTTAGCAGAGCATTGTATTCAATTAAAGCTTTGGTGTCAATGTCTTTTGGATTTAGTTTTTCAACTACTTTTCCACTCCATAATACATTATCAGATAAAATTACTCCACCCTTATTCATTTTATCAATTATTAAATTGAAGTAATTTACGTAGTTAGATTTATCGGCATCAATAAAAACCAAATCAAATTTTTCGTCCAATGTTGGAATTATATCTATAGCACTACCAATAAGTTGTTTCAGTTGATTTTTATAAGGTGATTTATTAAAAAAACCTTGCACAAAATCTTCCAATTCTTCGTTAATATCTATGGTGGTTAAAAACCCATTCTTAGCAAGACCTTCAGCCAAGCAAAGTGCGGAATAACCTGTGTAAGTACCAATTTCTAAAATATTTTCAGGATGAATTAATTTTGATAACATAGACAAAATTCTTCCCTGGTAGGCGCCACTTAACATTCTTGGATTCAAAATTTTTTGCCAAGTTTCTTCATTTAATTGTTGTAATAAAGCTGGTTCATGCTGTGAATGGTTTATTACATATGTATCTATTTCAGTTGGTATAAATTCCATGATTATTAATGTGTAAAAAGAAGTTTTTTGAAAAAAGTTTAGTTAAATAAATTTAAGATTTTTGTTTCATTGTTTTTTAGAACTTTCAAAAAGTTGTATTTAGTCTTTAAATCTTTTCTTTTATTTTTTGATTCATATATTCTTTTTCTTCTTCACAAAGACAAAAGTTTTGAGTTTTTTTGCAACCAGAGTAGTTCTCATAGCACTTAGTCATTATGTTATTCTGTTTACTATACAATCCGCATTTTTTACATAAAAATAAATGAATGACAAGTTTTAGTTTCCCAAAAAATGAGGATTCTTTATATTGACTTTTGTCACAAATTTTAGTGGCTTCATCACAAGTTAATTTCATTTCATTTCTTGTTTAATCATTAAACCAATTATCTTCCATACACTTTCTTAATTGTGTTCTAGCTCTATGAATAATCACCCAAAGGTTTGACGAGGTTATTTGCAATTCCTTACATATTTCCTCTGTATCAAATTGTTGAAGGGTCTTCATTCTAAATACCATTTCATATTTTTCAGGAAGCTTATTGATACATTTTTGAAGTACTTCATTTAATTCGGTATTTTCTATACTTTTTTCTACATCACTATTCCAGTTTGATGGCACCCTTTCTTCTATCCATTCACCTTCTCGATCACCTTCTGAATAAAAATTCATTTTTACTTCAGCTTTTCCTTTTCCTGAATTTATTTTACGGTAATGGTCAATAATTTTTCTTTTTAAAATTGAAATTAACCAAGTTCGTTCACTTGCTTTTCCTTGAAATTTTTTCATAGCTTTTAACCCTGCAAAAAAAGTTTCCTGAACCAAATCTTTGCTAATTTCATGATTATTAACTCTACTTATTGTATAGTTATATAAATAATCAGCATGTAATTTTACCCAATTTTTTGGATTTAAGGAATGTTTAATTTTGGACATAAACTGCGAATAACTACAAGCGAATTTAATTATTTTATTTAAAATGCATCTAATAAAATGTTAATTGGTAAATTCTTTTATTTTTTCAAATAAAAGTTTCTTATTAATGGGTTTAGTTAAATAAGAATCAAATCCTTTATTTAGAGCAGCTTGTTTTTCTGATTTCATTGCAAAGGCTGAAAGTACAATTATTGGAATATTTGGTCTTAATTTTTTTATTGCATTCATTGCTTCGTAACCATTTAATACAGGCATTTTTATATCCATTAAAATTAGATTAATTTCATTGTGTTTTTCTGCCATCTCAACAGCTACCTGACCATTTGAAGCTTCAAGAATATGAATGTTTGTACTTGAAAATAATTCCAAAAGATACATCATGTTATACTCTTCATCTTCAGCAATCAAAATGGTTATTTTTTTTTCTTTCATTTTAAAATATATAGAAGATACTTATTAAAGACACAAAAATAATATAACATTTTTTAGATTGTCTATAAATTTATTATACTTTTTTAGTAGGTAGTTTTATTAAAACAATAGCCCCTTTATTTGATTCACTTTTTATTTTAATACTGCCTTTGTGGAGTGAAATTATTTTTTTAGCAATTGTTAAACCTAAGCCAAGGCATTTTTTTTGATGAACATCATACGTATTTACTACGAAAAACTCATCAAACACTTTTGAAATATATTGAGGCTCAATTCCAATTCCTCCATCACCAATTGACAATATTAATTCTTGCTCATTTGTTGAAACAAGAATATTAATATTAGTGTCGCTAGTTGAATAACGGATGGCATTATTAATAATGTTTTCTATCGCAATTTTTAGTTCGAAATAATCAAAGTTAAGTTTTAAGCTTATCGGTGCATTTGTATTTAGCAGGATGTTATAGTCTGTATGTTTTTTTTTAACATCTGTTACAATATCATTAATAAACTCATGAAAGCTTTGATATTTAACAGTTAATTTAAAATCATCAGATTTCAAACTAACAGCCTTTGCAAAGGCGCTTAAAAGATCAAGACTATATTCAGCTGAATTGTAAATTACATTTGAGTATTTTATTAACTTTTCAGGATTGTAATTTTCGATATTTTCAAGCATCATTTCTGAAAAAGAATAGATGACTCCAATATAATTTTTTAGATTATGAGTTAATTTCCCTAACAACAATTTATTTTCTTTTTCATATTGATTAAAATTGCTAGATAAATTTTTGTGTTTCATACTTAATTGAACAATTTTATCTTCTAATTGTTCAATGTAACTTTCTGATGTTTCTATTTTCTTTTTCAAGATGGGAACATTTTAATGTAAATTTTTTTTTAATAATCAATTAATCAAACTAAGTTGTATCTTTTAACAAAATTAAATGATTTAACCGTTTGTTAATTAAAACTTTAATATAGAATTTTTTTTTAAATTTAAAATTATTTTTACAATAAAATAAAACGGTTTTTCATTACTTTTACCAAATAAAAAACAAAATTCATGTCAACAGCAAAAAAAGAATATAAAAGAATTACTACCAATTCACTTGTAGAAATGAAGAGAAATGGTGAAAAAATAGCAATGCTTACTGCGTATGATTACACCATGGCTAAAATTGTTGACAATGCAGGAATTGATATTATATTAGTAGGTGATTCAGCTTCAAATGTAATGGCTGGCCATGAAACTACATTACCTATTACTTTAGATGAAATGATTTATCATGCAAGCTCAGTTGTAAGAGGAATTGATCGTTGTTTGGTGGTAGTTGATTTACCTTTTGGAAGTTATCAGGGAAATTCTAAAAGCGCATTGGATTCTGCTATAAAAATAATGAAACAATCGGGTGCTCATTCAGTTAAATTAGAGGGTGGAAGTGAAATTAAAGAATCTATTGCAAGAATTTTATCATCGGGTATTCCGGTAATGGGGCATTTAGGATTAACACCTCAATCAATTTATAAGTTTGGAACTTATACGGTAAGAGCAAAAGAAGCAGTTGAAGCAACTAAGCTAAAACAAGATGCTTTGTTATTGCAGGAATTAGGATGTTTTGCAATTGTGTTAGAAAAAGTTCCTGCCAAATTAGCTAAAGAAGTTGCCGATAGTTTAACCATTCCTGTAATTGGTATTGGAGCTGGAAATGGTGTTGATGGTCAGGTTTTAGTTACTCATGATATGTTGGGAATGACGCACGAATTTAACCCGCGTTTTTTACGAAGATACCTAGATTTATTTACTGAAATGACTGGTGCTTTTGAAAACTATATTTCTGATGTAAAAAGTCTTGATTTTCCTAATAAAAATGAGCAATATTAAAAAATGAAAACCCTTCATTTAGATACAAATCATTTAGTTTTAATTGAAGGTCTTGAAAAATTGGGTTGTATTTGTGATGAAGATTATACCTCTTCAAAACAAAAAATTGAGCAAAAAATTGCTTCCTACAACGGTATTGTAATTCGCAGTCGTTTTAAAATAGATAAACAGTTTTTGGATTCGGCTAAAAATCTAAAATTTATTGCAAGAGTTGGTGCAGGATTTGATAGTATTGACGTTGAATATGCACAAAAAAAAGGAGTTCGTTTAATTTCAGCTCCTGAAGGAAATAGAAATGCTGTTGCGGAACATACCTTAGGAATGTTACTATCATTGTTCAATAATATAAAAAAAGCCGATTTGGAGATAAGATCTGGAGTTTGGTTGCGTGAAGAGAATAGAGGTATAGAACTTGACGGAAAAACTATTGGATTAATTGGTTATGGAAACATGGGAAAGGCCTTTGCAAAAAAACTTCGAGGCTTTGATGTTGAAGTATTGTGTTACGATATTTTAGAAAACGTAGGAGATGAAAATTGTAAACAAGTAACTTTACAAGAACTCCAAGAAAACGCAAATGTTGTAAGTTTACATACACCATTTAATGAACGTTCTTATCAAATGGTTAATAAGCAATTTATTACCAATTTTAAAAATCCGTTTTACCTTGTTAATACAGCTCGTGGGAATGCTGTGGTAACAAATCATTTGATGGAAGCATTAATTAATAAAAAGGTATTAGGTGCCTGTTTAGATGTTTTGGAATATGAAAAAGGATCTTTTGAGAATTTGTTTGAAAATGAATCCTTGCCTGAAGCTTTTAATTATTTAATAAAAGCTGATAATGTACTATTGTCTCCACATGTAGCAGGTTGGACTGTGGAATCAAAAATTAAATTAGCACAAACTATTGTTGATAAAGTAGAAAAAATATTCTTCCCTAAAGAATTATAAAGAGTATTAGCAGGTGTTTTTGGCATTTTGTTAGGATCACTAGGGATTCATAAATTTATACTTGGATACACAGCAGCTGGAATTATTAAAATAAGTATTTCATTTATTAGTTTCGGTATTTTAACTATAATTCCTTTCATTAAAGGTATTATTTACTTAACCAAATCTGATGAGGAGTTTATTGAGATGTATCAAATTAACAAAAAACAATAGTTTTAAAGAACCTATTTTGAAGATGGAGTTATATTAACTTCATCTTCATCCCCCCCCCTTCAAGTTTACTTTCTAATTCAGCTTGATACTCTTCCATTACTGGTTTAACGGTACTTTCAGGAATATCAGAAATTCTAATGTACATTAATCCATCAACCGAATTGTTAAATTTTGGGTCTACATTAAAAGCAACTACACGAGCATTTTGTTTTATATATTTTTTAATCAAAACAGGAATGCGCAACGTACCAGGTTCAATTTCATCAATAACCTTATCAAATTTGTTTAAATCGGCTTTTGTAGCGTCAAAAACAAAATCTTTATCAGCATCTTTTAGCTTAACTTTGTATTCTTTTTTAGGTTGAATATATTGAGCAATATATGGATCGTAATAATGAGATTTCATAAACTCAATCATTAACGATTTAGAGAAATTTGAAAACTGGTCACTAATACTCACTCCGCCAATTAAATATTTGTACTTTGGATATCGTAATGTAACATGTACAATCCCTTTCCAAAGTAAAAATAAGGGCATTGGTTTTTGTTGATATTCTTTTACAACAAATGCTCTTCCCATTTCAATGGAATTTTCCATCATAGAATAAAGCTCGGGCTCAAATTTGAATAGGGTATGAATGTAAAATCCTTTAATTCCGTATTTTTTATAAATTGATTTTCCAAGCCCCATTCTGTAGGCGCCAACTACTTTCTTTTGTTCTTTATCCCATAGAAACATGTGGTGATAATAACTATCAAAAGTATCCAAATCAATAGATTTGTTTGTTCCTTCTCCAACTTCTCTAAATGTAATTTCACGTAATCGCCCAATTTCAAACATAATGTTTGGAATTTTTTTACTTGGAGCAAAAAACACCTCATAATTTTTACTTTTCAGTAAACGCCCATCATTTTCTTTGAGCAATTCAACCTCTTGAATCATTTTATCAACATTACACTGATTTACAATTTCTTTGGGTGATTTTGGTATTTTTAATGAAGGTGTTGTTAATGTTATTGATTCCTTTTCAAAAGGGTTTGCCAACATATAAGTTTTCTTTCTTACAAAATCACAAAAATCTTGTAACTTTTCGAAGTTTTTTTGGTCTTTAACTGGAATTGGTTTTCCAATTCTAACTTTTATAACACGTTCCTTTTGAGATAGTAACTCTGAAGGTAATTTCGCTGTTCTAAATGTATCATGAATTTTTGATAACAAATAAAACATTCTGCTATTTTTAGCATGGAAATAAATTGGGATTATAGGAACTTCAGCTTTTTTAATTAATTTAATGGCGCCGTCTTCCCAAGGTTTATCTACAATTAATTTTCCATCTTTATAAGTTGAAACCTCTCCTGCAGGAAAAATTCCTAACGGTTTGCCTTCATCTAAATGTTGCAATGAATTTTTTATACCTGAAACACTTGAGCGTATATCTTTTCTATTTTCAAAAGGATTAACAGGTATAACATACCGTTTTATGGGTTCAATCTTGTGAAGTAAAAAGTTGCCAATTAGTTTAAAATCAGATCTTTTTTCAATTAATAATTTCAGAAGTAAAAGACCATCAATGCCTCCAAGAGGATGATTAGAGACAGTTATAAAAGCACCACCTGCAGGGATACGTTTTAAATCTTCTTCAGGAATTTCGAATTTAATTTGAAAATCGTTTAACAAAGCATTTAAAAAATTTAACTCTTTCAAATGTTTATTTTTTGTGTAAATTTTATTAATTGCTGTAAATCTTAAAAGCTTCATTAAAATCCAACCTATAAAGGTTCCTATAAAACCATATTTATAAAGGTTAACAGCTTGCGCAACTTCTTTTAACGTTACTAAACTCATTAATTTTTTGTTTGGCTATTTACAAAAACAGGTATTTTATTTTGTGATTTGACAACTATTTGAACGGTATTTTGAGTAGCTTGTTTTAATAAAACCTTTCTTTTATTTTCAATTTTTTCAATAGCATTTTTAGTTGAGTGTCTAACGGTATAAAGTATGGCGTTATCCCAATAATTCACATGGTATTTTAGTTTAAGATCTTTTAAAAAAGCATTAAAATTGTTGAATTTATCTTCTATACAAATAGAAAAACTCAACGCTGAATTTTGAATTAAGTTTACTTTTAATTTATGGCTGTGTAGTATTTTAAATACATCGCTTAAATTGTGTTCTAACATAAATGAAAAATCTAGCGCAGAGACTGAAACTAAAATTTGTTGTTGTTTTAGGATAAAACAAGGAGTTTCAGGAACAAGGTGTTTCCCTTTTCCAACAATGGTTCCTTTACTTTTTATGTTTGTAAATGAACGAACAAATAAAGGAATATTTTTATTTTCTAAAGGTTTTAATGTTTTAGGATGAATAACTGAGGCTCCGTAAAATGCCATTTCAATTGCTTCGGAGTATGATATTTGTTCCAACAATTGGGTTTCTTCAAAATAACGAGGATCCGCATTTAAAACCCCGTCAACATCTTTCCAAATAGTTAAACTTTTAGCATCTAAGCAAAAGGCAAAAATAGCCGCTGTATAGTCTGATCCTTCTCTGCCTAGTGAAGTGGTATTGTTGTTAGGATTAGACCCTAAAAATCCTTGAGTGATATACAACTGATTTTTATCTAATCCTGAAATATTTGACAAAGTATCTTCCCAAGAGACATGAGCATCGCGGTAATTATCATCGGTTTTTATGTAATTTCTTACATCTATCCAGTTATTTGTAATTCCAGCTTTATTAAGATATGTACTAATAATTTTAGTTGAGAGCAATTCACCATAGCCAATAATCTGATCATAAATGTAATTATAATCATTTATGTTATTTGAAATTAAAAAGCCACTTAATTGTCTAAATAATTGTTCAATTTCAATAATTAAAGGATTTGGATTTTCAAAAAGTTCATTAATTATTTGAAAATGAAATATTTTAACCAATTCAATATTTTTCTCTAGATTAGGTGTGTTTTTATAATATGAATCAATAATTTTTTCAAATGCATTGGTCATTTTACCCATTGCCGAAATTACAATCAATGTATTTTTTGCGCCTTCTTGTTGTAATACATTTACAATATTTTTAACAGCTTGACCATTTTTAACAGATGCACCACCAAATTTAAAAATCTTCATAATTATTTGCCTAAATATTTTTTCATTGCAGCTCTCTCTATTTGGGCAGTATCCCAATCCCTTAATACTTTAGCTCCAGTACTTTCATAAAATTCAATAGCTGGAGAATTCCAATCTAAAACAGCCCATTCAATGCGTTCAACACCTAAATTATAGCCATATTCAATAACCTTTTTATACAAGGCACTGCCAATTTTAAAGCCTCTTTTACTTTCAGTCACAATTAAATCTTCTAAATGAATGGTTGGCCCTTTCCAAGTAGAATAACGAGGGTAAAACAAGGCCACCCCAACAATTTTAGTATTTATTTCAGCAATAAAACAGCTAAACAAGGGACGCTTTCCAAAACCAGCCCTCTCTAAATCGCTAACAGTTACAATAACCGCTTTTTCCTCTTTTTCAAAAATTGCAAGTTCTTTAATTAAATTTAAAACAGAAGGCATATCTTCTAATTTTGCATCTCTTATTGTAAAATTCATAAAACTTATTGTTTTCAATGAAAGCTAAAGTAAAAAACTTTATTTATAGATGAATAAAATAATAGTGTTTTTTACAATTTATTTTGTTGATATTTGCTAGAACATTTAAAAACCTATTATGCAAGGCGATAACTTAACTTTAGATGAATTTATAATTGAAAATCAAAAACATTATAATTCTACCTCCTCTGGCGAATTTTCACGTTTATTAGGATCTATTAAATTAGCTGCAAAAGTTGTAAATTATAAAGTAAATAAGGCTGGGTTAGTTGATATTTTAGGCGATGCAGGAGATACTAATATTCAAGGAGAAGATCAAAAAAAATTAGATGTTTATGCAAATGAAGTGTTTATGCAAACACTTATAAATCGTGAAATTGTGTGTGGTATTGCAAGTGAAGAAGAAGACGATTTTGTAACCATTAACGGAAAACATGGTACAAATGAAAATAAGTATGTTTTGTTGATGGACCCGCTTGACGGATCTTCAAATATTGATGTAAATGTTTCAGTGGGCACTATTTTTTCAATATATAGAAGAGTTACTCCAACTGGTGCTCCGGTTGAGAAAATTGATTTTTTACAACGGGGAAGTCAACAGGTTGCAGCCGGTTATGTTGTGTACGGAACTTCAACAATGCTAGTGTATACATCAGGTCATGGGGTTAACGGATTTACATTAAATCCGGCAATTGGGTCATTTTATTTATCGCACCCAGATATGCAATTCCCAAAAAACGGAAAAATTTACTCTATAAATGAAGGGAATTATGTGCATTTTCCACAAGGTGTAAAAGATTATTTAAAATACTGTCAGGAAGAAAAAGAGAATCGCCCATATACGTCTCGTTATATTGGTTCTTTGGTTTCAGATTTCCATAGAAATATGATTAAAGGAGGAATTTATATTTATCCAACAAGTTTAATTGGCCCTAAAGGAAAACTCAGATTGTTATATGAATGCAATCCTATGGCATTTTTAGCCGAACAAGCTCTTGGAAAAGCTTCAGATGGATATCAAAGAATAATGGATATAAAACCTACAGAATTACATCAACGTGTTCCTTTTTTCTGTGGGAGTGAGAAAATGGTTAATAAGGCTGAGGAGTTTATGGCAAAATACCCTAAGGATGCCAAATACAATGAAATTGAAGATTAAAATTCAAGAATTAAACTTGCAATCCAAAAATAGATTAGAATTCCAAAAATATCATTACTGGTTGTAATAAAAGGTCCAGTAGCAATAGCTGGGTCAATACCTTTTTTATCTAAAAATAACGGAATAAAAGTACCAATAATTCCTGCTACAATAATTACTGCAAATAATGAAATTGAAATTGCTATAGCTGTGTTAAAATCACTTTGCCAAATCCAGGTAAAAACAAATAACAAAATTGCTAAAATTAATCCGTTAACAACGGCTAATGTAAACTCTTTAATCAACCTCTGACCTATGCTTCCTTTTAAATTATCATTAGCTAAACCTTGAACAATAATTGCCGAAGATTGTACACCAACATTACCGGCCATGGCGGCAATTAACGGAGTGAACATAAATAAAATGGCATTTTCAGCTAACGCACCTTCAAAAAGCCCCATAATTCTTGCAGCTCCAACACCTCCCAGCAAACCTAAAAATAACCAAGGTAACCGTGCTCGTGTTAATTCCCAAAGGCTGTCGTCAGCTTCAACATCTTCTACTAAACCTGCAGCCATTTGATAATCTTTTTCTGCTTCTTCTTTAATTACATCTACAATATCATCAATAGTAATTCTTCCTAATAAACGCCCAATTTCATCAACAACCGGAATAGCTTCCAAATCGTATTTTTGCATTACTCTTGCTACTTCTTCAGCTTCTTCGTTTACATTTACAGAATCTACTTTTTTAATAAAAACGTCTTTAATAGCAGTTCTTGTGGAGGTCGTTAATAAATCTTTTAATGAAAGTCTTCCTTTTAAAATATCATTATCATTAACTACATAAATGGAGTGTACTCTGGTAACTTCTTCTGCTTGAGCTCGCATTTCTTTTACACAGGTAAGTACGTTCCAGTTTTCATTTACTTTAACTAATTCTTTAGCCATTAGTCCACCAGCAGTATCTTCATCGTAACGCAAAAGTTCAACAATTTCTTTTGCATGTTCAGCGTCTTCAAGTTGAGCTATTACTTCTTCTTTTTGTTCTTCTGGAAGTTCGGAAATAATATCTGCGGCATCATCAGAATCTAGTTCGTCAATTTCTTCTGCAATTTCTTTTGATGAAAGTTCTTTTAATATTTTTTCACGATCATCTTCATCCAGTTCGGCAATTACATCAGAAGTTTTTTCACTATCTAATAATTTAATTAAATAAAGTGATTCTTCAGTTTCTAATTCCTCAATTATTTCAGCAATATCGGCATAATGTACTTCTTCTAATAAATTTACAAGTACAGTATTTTTATTTTCAACAATTAATTGTTGAATTTTCTGAATGTATTCTTTTGTAATTTCAAATGACATCTTTTTCTATTTTAGAAGTAAGATTTATGAATTCTTGAACAGATAATTGTTCTGGACGTTTAGCAAAGATACTATCTTCTCTTAAATTATCCGACAAATTCATTGTTTTTAAGCTGTTTCGCAATGTTTTTCTACGTTGATTAAATGCGGTTTTCACCACTTTATAAAACAACTTTTCATCAACTGGTAACGTGAAATTTTCTTTTCGAATAAGCCTGATTACACCCGAATCTACCTTTGGTGGTGGATTAAAAACGCTTGGCGGTACAGTAAATAAATATTCAACATTGTAAAATGCTTGTGTAAGTACCGATAAAATTCCATAAGTTTTGCTACCTTCTTTTTCAGCAATACGTTTGGCTACTTCTTTTTGGAACATACCTGAAAATTCAGGAACTTGAGCTCTGTTTTCAAGTGTTTTAAAAACTATTTGAGATGAAATATTATAAGGGAAATTCCCAATAATAGCTATTGGTTCATCACCAAAATAATCAGAAAGATTTATTTTTAAAAAATCTTTTGAAATAATCCTATTTGTTAAGTTTAAATAATGCGCTTGTAAATATTCAACCGATTCGGTATCAATTTCAATTACATAAGTTGTTAAAGGTTTTTTAAGTAAATATTTAGTTAAAACACCCATTCCAGGACCTATCTCTAAAACATTTTTATAGCAGCTTTCTGTTAAGCTATCGGCAATTTTTTTTGCAATATTTTCATCTTTTAAAAAATGCTGCCCCAGGTGTTTTTTTGCACGTACACTCATCTGTTAATTTTTAGTACTCATGCTAAATTGTTCAGTAATTACCTTTAATTCTGTTCTAAAAGCAACAATTTTATCGCCAAATAATCGTGTTGATTCTTCACGTAGTTTTGTTGCATCAGTTTTGTAATAATCATTTAATGTTTCAATACTATCTGTTGTGTATTGAACGGAATAAGTAATACCTCCCATTTCTTCATTTACCATAACCTGACTCATTTTGGCTTTAGTGAATTTTTCAGTTCCCAACATAGCTGGAATATGGGTGGTTTTCATCCAATTTAGCCATTGACTATGGATAGATTCGTGTACGTTTGTAGTTACATTGTATATATACATAAGTTGAAAATTTCAAAGAATTAATGCATCAAAAGTATTGAAACTAATTCAAAATATCACCTCTTAACTTTCTAAACTTTTTTCTGGCATCAACTAAATGAATGCTTGAAGGATAATCAAAAATTATTTTTTGGTAATATTCTTTTGCTTTTTCAGGGTTGTTGAGTTTATTCAAATATAATTCGGCTAAATAATAAATGGCATCATCAACTAAAATATCTTCAGCATTTAATTCAATAATTTTTAAATAATTTGTTTCAGATTTTTCAAACTGATTGGTTGTTTCATATAATTGAGCTTGCTTGAACAAAGCCTCATCTTCAATAGGATGATTTTTATAGGCAATTAATAATTTTTGTAGCGTATTAATAGCTTCATTATTTTTATTTTGAAAAGATAACAAATCGGCCTTTGCATAGGTTTTCAGAGCTAATTTTAAACTGTCTTTTACGTTATTATCGGTAATTAAAAGATTTAAATTTAAAGCATCATTTGAGATTAGTTGTGAAGTAGAACTTTTCAAGACTTTTAATTGTGTCTGTGCCCATTCAAAGTCACCTTTAAAATAGGAGGTTTGTGCAATTTTAAATCGTGCAAGTTGTCCAATAGTATGATTTTTTAAATTATTTTGAACCTGAGTATAGTAAATTAAAGCGCTATTAAATTTGTTGTCGATCACCAAAACATCGGCTAATTTTGTTTTCACTCTTCCTTTCTCAAACTCATTTAAGGGTAATTTCAAAGTGCTTTTAAGTACTTTAATTGCATTGATTGTTTCATTTTTGTTAAAAGCTAAAAATTGCGCATACACCATTTGAATTCTAACGGTTTCAATGTCTTTACCATATTGTTGAAATAATTGCTGAAACTGATTTTCTATAATTGCAGAATCTACCTCTTGTATCATACTAATTTCAAGTAAATATAGTTTTGCAGTCAATTCATTATTAATGTCGGTTTCATTATCTAAAATATATTGAAAACAATTTTTTGAAGTTTCAAAATCATCATTATTATAAGCTATAATACCAAGATTAATTATACCTTTTAGATCCTCTAAATTTCGTTTATGCAAAGCTTTTTCCTGAATAAATGCTTTGTTATAGTCTTTTTGCTGTATATAAAGCCAACTTAATAAATGATTCCAATTGTTATGTGGGTTTTTTTGCATTCGTCTTAACAATAATTTTTTTAGAACAACATTGTAGTTGTTCTCAGCATCAACGTTTAAAAATTGCCCAATGTATGTTTTTACATTGTTTAAATAATTATGATTCAATTCAACCATTTTTAAACATGTTTCAAACATTTTAGGAATTTCACCTTGTTCGCCATAAATAAATGCAATTTGGATATTGTAATTCGCTTTTGGATTTATTTTCATTGCTTTTTGGTAGGCATTCAACGCATAATCCAATAAATGGTTGTCTTGAAATGCTTTACCAACCAAGTAGCCTAATGTTGAATTTTTTGAAGATTCAATTATTGCAAGTGCTTTTGTATAATAGAAAGTTGCTTTTTCGATTTGATGTTGCAATTGAAAAGTATATCCGTAATCAACATATAAATACTCTTTCGAGGGATATTTAGTTAATTGATTTTCAATAATTTCAAAAACCTCATCATAATGCTCAATTTGCTGATAGCAATCAATTAAATAGTTTGCATAAGTTGAGTTATATGGATGTTTTTCCAGTAATGATTTGTATATAGAAGCAGCTTTTTTATAATTACCATTTCTTAAATATTGATACCCTAATTGTTGTTCTTGCGCGGTAATTTGCGCAGAAAATAAATAAATAAAAAGAATGAATAAATAACGCATTTATAGGGTGTTTATATTCGTAAATATAACCATTCAAGTGTTAAAGTTTTTATAAATTCAAGTGTTTTTACAAATGCTACTGTAACAATTTGGCACGGAAATTGTCTTAACTATATAAAATAAATTTTTTTTATAAAATGAGAGAATTGAAAAAAAAATATGATATAGCAAAACAAAAAGCATTAAACTTCATGAAAGCGGGACAATTAAACGCTTATTTTGAAGCCTTAATTGAAATGAATACTTACAAAAGACAGCTTATAGCTATTCAGGCTAATTAATTAGTTTGAAACCACAATATGGCACTAAAACTTCCGGAATTTTAATTCCTTCAGGTGTTTGACAGTTTTCTAATAACCCTGCTAAAACACGTGGTAATGCTAATGAACTACCATTTAGAGTGTGAGCCAATTCACTTTTGCCTTCACTGTTTTTAAAACGCAGTTTTAAGCGGTTTGCCTGAAATGTTTCAAAATTTGAAATAGAACTTATTTCTAACCAGCGATCTTGCGCAGTGGAAAACACTTCAAAATCATAAGTTAGCGCAGAAGTAAATCCAATATCGCCGCCACATAAACGTAAAATTCGATAAGGTAATTTTAAGTCTTGTAAAATACCTTTTACGTGGTTTACCATACCGTCAAGAGCTTCATAAGATTTGCTTGGATGCTCAATTCTAACAATTTCAACTTTATCAAATTGGTGTAACCTGTTTAGTCCACGAACATGTGCTCCGTATGAACCAGCCTCTCGTCTAAAGCAGGGAGTGTAGCCAGTTTTTAATATTGGAAAATCATTTTCTTTTAAAATAACATCACGGTAAATGTTAGTTACAGGAACTTCAGCAGTCGGAATTAAATATAAATTATCTTCAGTTACATGGTACATTTGCCCTTCTTTGTCTGGTAATTGACCTGTTCCATAACCAGATGCCTCATTTACCATTAACGGCACTTGAACTTCCTGATACCCTGCCTCTGTATTTTTATCTAAAAAATAATTGATTAAAGCTCGTTGTAATTTAGCTCCTTTTCCTTTATAAACCGGAAAACCAGCACCTGTAATTTTATTTCCAAGTTCAAAATCAATGATGTCATATTTTTTAGCTAATTCCCAATGAGGTAAAGCACCATCAAATAAAGTTGGAATTTCACCTTCTTCAAAAATAGTTTCATTATCTTCTTCTGAATTTCCAGAAGGAACAATGTCATTAGGAATATTAGGTATTAAGTATAACAATTCCTGTAATTCAGTAGCTTTAGTTTGAAGAATTTCGCTTAAAACTTTTGATTGCTCTTTTAACTGAACAGTTTTTTGCTTTAAAATCTCGGCTTTTTGACGTTCACCTGATTTAAATAATTGACCAATATCTTTTGAAAGTTTATTTGATTCAGCTAAAACAGCATCTAGCTCGGTTTGAGTTGCTCTTCTTTCTTCATCGGCAGTAATAGTTTTAGTAACTAACTCTTCAGCATTACCAATATTTCTTTTCCTTAAACCTTTTATTACTGTTTCTTTATTTTCTCTAATAAACGTTACTTGCAACATTGTTATTTCTTTTTATTAAAGCGCAAATTTAAGAAATTGCATTTAAAAGATAGGATTTAGTTTTACTTCATTTTAAATGAAATTGTAGCATCTATATTTTTTATGATTTGAGGAACTTCCTTTATTTCAAAATCAATAGAAAAATTGATAGTGTTTTTATCATTTTTTAAAGTTTTAAATAATCCTTTAGAAATAGGGTAATAGCCAGTTTGTCCCTTACAATAACAAAAACGACCAAAATGAAGTTTTATGTTTTGAAGGTCTTCATTTTTAAGTTCAATTTCATCTGATGAATTATCGAGTTCAGCATAAATAATTTCAGTATAAAACCCGTCTTGTGTGTTTTTAGGACTGCTTTTATGGTAAGTATATTTTAAAATAGTTTTATCTCCTTCGCTTAAAACAGGATATAAAATCCCAATATTATCTTTTTTAAATTCGATGGTTTTATTTGGAAATAATTCGAATGTACATTCACCATTTTCAGGGCATTCATTAAGCTTTTCTTGGAAATCTTCACTTATACCTGATTGGGAAGTAGTTTGCTGAGTTGATGTACAGCTACAGAAAATGACACTTATTATTAATAAAACATTTTTCATTACATGAGTTTATAAGTTGTTACTCAAAAAATACGCCATTAATATACTGAAGAGAAATTTCTTTATCTTTTTTTAATTGCTTCTTCAAAGCTTCAATAGATTCAAACTTCTGTTCTTGACGCAAAAAATGAAGAACATCCACTTGAATTTTTTGGCCATAAATATTTTTATCAAAATTGAAAAAATGTATTTCAATTGTTTGGTTTTTACCGCTTACTGTAGGTCTAAATCCAATATTCATCATTCCAAAAACCAGTTCATTGTCAATGAGTGATTTAACAATGTAGGCCCCCGTTTTTGGAATTAACTTATAAGTTTCTTCAATGTGTAAATTTGCTGTTGGATACCCAATTTTTCCCCCTAAATTTTTTCCCGGAACTACATCTCCAGTTAGCATGAAATGATAACCTAAATAGTTGTTAGCCTTTTCAATTTCACCATTTGCAATGGCTTTTCTTATTTTTGTTGAGCTAACAGCAATGGTATCAATTTCTTTTTTTGTGATTTTTTTCACCTTAAAGTCATAAGTATAACCATAATCTTTAAGCTGTTCAAAACTACCCTCTCTATTTCTTCCAAAATGATGGTCATATCCAACAATTAATTTGGAAACATTTAATATATTTACTAAAATGTTTCTAACAAATTCAAGTGCTGAAATTTTTGAAAAATTTTTAGTGAATTTATAAATAACCAATGTATCTATTCCTGTTTTTTCCAATAATTGAATTCGCTCGTCAATGGTATTGATAAGTTTTATGTCGATATCTTTTTGTAAAACCATTCTTGGATGTGGGAAAAAAGTCAATAAAACTGATTTTGCATCTTTTTTGTGAGCACTTGTTGTAAGTTTTTTTAAAACTTTTTGATGCCCAATATGGACGCCGTCAAAAGTGCCAATTGTTATAAAAGTTTTTGAATTGGAAGAGTAATCGGATAAGTTTTTAAATATTTTCAAATGTGAAAATGTTTCTAAGTTTATTAAGCAAAAATAATAATTTAAACAAAGCAAATTACTATTAATTATTTAGTATTATTTTTGAAGTATCTAGTATTAATGTTGAATTAAAAATAAAACATATATTTGGCTGCGGTACTAAAAAAAAAAATGAAATTAAATAAAATAAAGACCTTTTTATCCTTTATAGTCTTACTTTTTAAAATTTTTTCTGGTGTTTCTCAAAATTCAAATGAATTGTGGAGTCCAAAAAACATAACTGAAAAAGTTGGCAATGAAAAGTTATTTAGAAAATCTAACCCTTTGAAATCTCAGTCATTTCATTTAAATTTTGAGGTATTTAAAAATAAATTAAAACAAAGCCCTAATAGAAAAGAGTTGTCAAATAGCTCTAAATTAATAATTAGTTTTCCAAATGAAACGGGAGTATTGGAGGAATTTGAAGTAGTAGAAGCTTCCATTATGGATGAAAAACTACAGAAGAGGTTTCCATCGATAAAATCGTATTCCGGGAAGAGTTTAAAAGGGAATAAAACTATACGTTTTAGTATTACAAATTTGGGTTTAAACGCAATGATTTTAGATGGTAGAAATGGCGCTTCATTTATTGACTCTGAATCTATGAATAAAAGTTCATATTTAGTATATTCAAAAAAAGAGTTACCTGCCGTTGAACCTTTTGAATGTAAGTTTGATGAGACTGATGGTTATAAAGCAACTGTTGAATCAAATAACACGCAGGCAAAATCTGATAATGCCAATGACGGGCAATTAAGAACTTTTAGGTTGGCAGTTGCAACTACAGGAGAATATTCTCAATTTCATTTAAATACTCAGGGAGTTGCAGAAGATGCAACCGAAGAAGATAAAAAAGCTGCAGTTTTATCAGCAATAGTTAATACAATGACTAGGGTGAATGGTATTTATGAGCGTGATGTTGCATTAACTATGGAATTAGTTGCTGATAATGCCAATGTTATTTATTTAGATTGGGCAACGGATCCGTTTACAAATGATAATTCAAGCGTACTTATTAACGAAAGTCAAACAGTAATAGATAACATTATTGGTGGTGAAAATTACGACATTGGTCATACGTTTAGCACGGGTGGCGGTGGATTAGCACAGTTAAATTCGCCTTGTACTTCATCAAAGGCCAGAGGTATAACAGGTACTTCATCGCCTGTTGGAGACCCTTATGATATAGATTATGTTAGTCATGAAATGGGGCATCAGTTTGGAGCTACACACACTTTTAATAATTCTTGTAGTGGTAATATAAGTTCATCTACATCTGTTGAGCCTGGGAGTGGTTCAACTATAATGGCTTATGCAGGAATTTGCGCTCCAAATGTTCAGAATTTTTCTGATTCATATTTCCATTTGGTAAGTATTAAACAAATGTGGAATAATATTTCTAATGGGAATAGTACTTGTGGAGTCTTATCGAGCACAAATAATTCAGCGCCAGTAATTGAAGAAATACCAAATTATTTTGTTCCTATTTCAACACCTTTCTCTTTAAATGCTGTTGCAACTGATGTTGATGCAGATAATTTAACATATACATGGGAACAACTGGATACAGAATCTACCACTTACCCATTAGTATCAACTTCTGAAGTAGGCCCTTCATTTAGATCACTTTCACCTTCAGAATCTTCTCAACGATTTTTTCCTAATACTGAAACGGTTTTAAGTGGGAATTTAAGTAACACATGGGAAGTGCTTCCTTCCGTTTCAAGAACTATGAGTTTTGGAGTGAATGTAAGAGATAATCAATTAAATGGAGGTCAAACAGCAAGTAAAGAAACCACATTAACTTTTGATGCAAATGCAGGGCCATTTATAGTTACTTCGCAAACAATTACTGAAACCTGGAATGGAGGAACTTCAAAACTTATTAATTGGGATGTTGCAAATACAGACTTAAGTCCGGTGAATTGTACTTTAGTTAATATTTTACTTTCGACAGATGGTGGTTATACATATCCGTATACACTAGCTTCAAACGTTAATAATGATGGGGCTTACCAAGTTATTGCTCCAAATATTACAACTAGTAATGGAAGAATTAAGGTTGAAAGTGTTGGGAATGTTTTTTATGCTATTAATAGTGCGGAAATTGAAATTATAGCATCGGAATTTACAATGACATTTACCGATAATACTCAAACAGTTTGTGAACCTGCAAATACAGTTTATAATTTTACATACAATACATTTGACGGTTTTAATGAAGAGGTTGCTTTTTCAGCAGAAGACCTCCCATCGGGGGCAACGGTTTCGTTCAATCCGACAACTGCTGTGACAGATGGAACAAATGTTGATGTAACTGTGTCAGGATTGACAACTTCTAATATTGGCGCGTTTGATATAGGTATAATAGGAACTTCAGCTTCAATTACATTGGAATCTGTAGTAATTTTAAATGTTTATTCTACTACAGGTAATGCTCCTGTTTTAACGTCACCTGAAAACAATGTTACAGGTTTATTAAATCAAATAGTGTTAGCTTGGGAAGAGTCTACAAATGCTGAAAGTTACAATGTTCAAGTTGCTACTGATAGTGAGTTTACGAACATAATTGTTAATGAAACAGTTGCAACTGTAAATTTAGAAATAGATGATATTGAAACTGGAACTCAATATTATTGGAGAGTAAAATCTATTAATTTTTGTGGAGAAAGTGATTTTTCAAATGTTTTTAGTTTTGAAACTCAAAATATTGATTGCCAAGAGGTTTCTTCAGTTGATGTTCCTAAGAATATTCCAGATAATAGTGACACAGGTGTTAGTTCTCTAATAAGTTTTTCTAATAATTTAATTATTACAGATGTTAATATAACAGTTAATATTACGCATCCATGGATAGGTGACTTAGAATTAATTTTAAGAAGCCCGGAAGGAACTCGAGTAACCTTGGTAGAAACTAGAAGCGATGATGGTGAGAATTATACAAATACAGTTTTTGATGATGATGCTGCTCTTAATTTTTTAGCTGGATCAGCACCCTATACAGGGTCTTTTAAACCTCAAAATAGTTTAGAATCATTTAATAATGAAAACAGTTTTGGAGAATGGATATTAAAGGCTGTTGATGGTGGTCCGGCCGATATTGGAACTATTGATAATTGGAGTATTAGTATTTGTGGTATTCCATTTGATAATAGTGATGATGACGGCGATGGTGTGTTGAATGATATGGATGAATGTCCAAATACAACGGCTGGTTTTCCTGTCAATTCAGTAGGTTGTTTTAGCTTGGATTCAAACAATTTTTCTATTGAAACAATTGGAGAAACTTGTGACAATGAAAACAATGGCATTATTAATATTGAGACTGATGTATCAATGAATTATACAGCAGAGTTGGATGAAAATTCACAAAATTTTACTGATGAGTTAACTATTGAAAATTTATCACCAGGAACATATAATTTATGTATTGCTGTTGACGAAGAGAATTTTGAACAATGTTATACATTGGTAATTGAAGAGGCGGCAATTATTTCTGGAAAATCAAGTGTTACCTCTAACAAAGCAAGTTTTGAAATTGAAATGGGTACAGCGCCGTATATTGTTATGATAAATGCTGAGGAAGTTTTAAGAACAAATTTTAAAACATTTGATGTAGCTGTTAAGCATGGTGATTATGTTGAAGTGAAAACAAGTAAAGAATGTGAAGGATTGTTGTCAAAATCAATTGACTTATTTGATCAAATAACTGTATATCCAAATCCAACAAATGGTGGTTTTGAAATTTCTTTACCTTTTTCAGAAAATGAGGCACACATACAATTATACAATATACAATCTCAGTTGGTTCTAGTACAAAGTTACAAAGCTATCACCGGTAAGGTAAGTTTAAATATTGAAAACTTTCCTACAGGAATCTATATAGCAAAAGTAATACTCAATAATAAATCCACAACATTGAAGATTTTAAAAAATTAATTAGATTACATTATTTTCTAATTTTAAAAGGATAGGTTTTCGCCTATCCTTTTTTATGTCATAAGCTAGGCGCGTATACTTTGTAAATTATTTAGATATTAAAATATACTCATCTATTGAAACAATTTTAGCTATAAATGATTTTGAGTTTGAATTGTTCAATTTATTTCCAAACCCAACAAATGGAAATGTTACCATATCGCTGGTATCAAAAATCACTTCCGAAGTTATTAATATTAGGCTGTATGATGTGAAAATTAATCTCAATAAAAAAATCAAAATTTTCAAAAGAAATAGATTTTGGTGAAATTGCATCAGAGACCTATATTTTAAGGGTAAATAAAGGAAATAAAAGAACCGTAAAGCAATTGATAGGTTATTAATAATTTTTTTAATTTATTCATTTAGTTTTATTGTTTTTTTGTTAATTAGAAAAAACAGTGTATTTTGCAAACTGTTAATCAATTAACCTAAAAAACATGAGAAAATTATTAAGTACTGTTTTTGCTTTATTAATTGGGTCTGCAATGGTTGCTCAAACAATCTATTACAGGTTCTGTTATTGATTCAAAAAACAATCAACCTATTCCTGGAGCCAATATTAAAGTAGTTGGGAAATCATTAGGAACTGCTGCCGATTTTGACGGTCGTTTTTATTTGCAAGTGGCTCAAAACCCCCCATTTACAATTGAAATTTCACTTATTGGATATACTTCAAAAAAAGTTGAAATTGTAAAAAATGAACAAGCTGTTAATGTCGTATTAAATGAATCAGCAACAGCTTTAGACGAAGTTGTGGTGTCGGCTTCAAGAACACCAGAACGTATTTTGGAATCACCTGTAACCATTGAAAGAATGGATGCGAGGGCAATAAAGAATACATCATCCCCATCGTTTTATGATGGATTAGAAAATCTAAAAGGAGTTGATGTAAATACTAATAGTTTTACCTTTAAATCAGTTAATACCAGAGGGTTTGCAACTTTTGCAAACACGCGGTTTATGCAGTTAGTTGATGGGATGGACAATTCTTCACCTGCTTTAAATTTTAATTTAGGAAATTTATTAGGAATGTCTGAATTAGACGTTAACACTGTTGAACTTATGCCTGGAGCATCTTCAGCATTGTATGGTGCAAATGCGTTTAATGGTATTTTATTTATGACTAGTAAAAACCCTTTTGAATCAGAAGGGGTAAGTTTTTATGCTAAATCTGGGATGACTTCGCAAGAAGCTGCTGGTGATAATCAGTTTGTAGATGTTGGTATAAGAATGGCACATAGGTTCAGTGATAAATTTGCTGCAAAAGCATCTTTCTCATTCTTAAAAGGGACAGAATGGTATGCTACTGATTACAATCAATACATAGATACAGGTGCAGGTAAGGCTGATAATATTATTTCTTCAACTGCCGGACAAACTGCATTTGATCAAGCAAATGTTTATGGTGATGAGGTTACTTTGGCAGCTACGCCATTTGGGAACTTACAAGGTGTTGCTGGATATTTAGCTAGTCTGGGTCAAATCCCAGCAAGTTTAGTCCCTCTATTCCCAGCAGATAATGTTTCAAGAACAGGTTATAAAGAGAGTGATTTAACTGATTATGAAGCAGAAAGTGCTAAAGTTGATATAGCACTCCACTATAAACCTTTTGGTGACGATCTTGAATTTATTTATAATGCTAAGTTGGGAACTGGAAACACAATTTATCAAGGAGCAAATAGATACGCTATTGATAACTTTTTTATGCAACAACATAAATTAGAAATTAGAAACGATGATTTCTTTGTAAGAGCTTATATGACCGATGAAGATGCAGGTGATTCTTATGACATGCGTTTTGCAGGGATTAATATGAATAAGGCAGATGCTGCAACTTGGTTTGGTACATACGCTGGGGCCTACGCTCAAGGAATTGGTCAAATACTTGGACAAGGGGGAGGGCCAGCTCAGATTGAAGCGGCATCTCAACAATTACATGCAGCATCAAGACAATATGCTGATGCTACTGTTACTTTACAACCAGGTACTGCAGCATTTGAAAGTGCATTAGCAGCTGTGACTGCTGATCCAGATTTAGTTACTGGTTCAAAATTTCAAGATGAGACAAAAATTTATCATGTAGATGGAAATTATAATTTTCATGAAGCAATTGACTTTGCTGATATTCAAGTTGGAGGTTCATGGAGGCAATACTCATTAAATTCTTCAGGAACAATTTTTACTGATTATGATGGCCCTATTAATTACAATGAATATGGTGCATATACTCAAGTTCAGAAGAAATTTGTTGATGACAGATTGAAATTTACAGGATCTATACGTTATGATAAAGCACAAAATTTTGATGGAAATATTTCTCCAAGAATTTCATTGTCATATTCTTTAGGGCAAGGTAAAACCAGAAACTTAAGAGCTTCTTTCCAAACAGGATTTAGAAATCCTACAACGCAAGATCAATATATTGGTTTAGATGTAGGTCAAGCACTTTTAGTTGGTTCTGCTCCTGATAATGCTGGAGGAGATTTAGATTCTCCTATTCAAGACGATTTAGATAGATATACTTCTAATCCATTAGCTAATAGTGCTACTGCACAAATGTTAGGTTTTCCTAGCACTGTTCAGTTAAAAGGTAGTTCTGCTTACAGAAATGCCTATACACTAGCTTCTCTTATGAAATTTGGCGCAAGTGCTGCAGCGGGCTCACCAAATCCATCCTTATTAGAGGTTGCAAATTTTTCTTATGTAAAACCTGAAAAAGTAACAGCTTTTGAAGTTGGGTATCGTGCAGCTTTTGGAAAATTATCTTTAGATGCAAGTGCTTATTATAATAAATACGAAGATTTTATTGGAGGTAAAACAGTTGTAGTACCACATTATGGTAATGTTGATTTTTCAGATATTACAAATTTACCTCCTGCAATGGGTGGACCAATGCCAACAGCGTTAATTGCAATTGGAAATGGAGATTATCAACCATTCCAGTCATATACAAATTCAACTGCTGATGTTTCTTCTTATGGTGGTAGTATTGGGCTATCAACAAAGGTATTTGATAATTACAGTCTAGGATTTAACTATACATATGCTAAATTTGATTTTGATCAAGAAACAGATCCTGATTATGAAGCTGGGTTTAATACTCCAGAGCATAAAGTAAAGCTTTCTTTTGGAAATACCGAAATAATGGATAATTTAGGTTTTAACGTAAATGTTCGTTGGAATGATGAGTATTTATGGGAATCTACTTTTGCAGATGCAATTATTGATGCTAGAACGGTTGTGGATGCACAAATTAATTATACAGTGCCTAAATGGAAATCTATTTTCAAAGTTGGAGGTGCCAATATTGGTGGTCAGGAATACCTTACTGCTCCTGGAAATGGAAAAATAGGTTCTCAATACTTTGTTTCTTGGACTATTAACCCATAAATTTTAAATTAGAACATATTTAAAAGCCCTTAATTTTAAGGGCTTTTTTTATTGATAAAATTACAAGATTAAAAATATCTGAAAAAAATCCTGTTTAAAAATTTTTAAACAGGATTTTTTTGCATATTTATTTTAGGATTAATTCAAAACAATTATATTTGCGACCTAATATGTAAATATTAGCTTTACAAATTAAATAACTAAAAAATAAACAGTTAAAGTAATGGCAAAAGTAACAGGAAAAGTTGCACAAATTATTGGCCCTGTAATTGACGTTGAGTTCAGTTCAGGAGCCGATTTACCAAAAATTTACGATTCATTAGAAATTACTAGAACTGATGGTTCAATTCTAGTATTGGAAGTTCAACAACATATAGGTGAAGACACCGTTAGAACAATTGCTATGGATTCTACTGATGGTTTAAGTAGAGGTACTGATGTTGTTTCAACTGGAAATGCAATTCAAATGCCGGTAGGTGATGATATTTACGGACGTTTATTTAATGTTATTGGTGATGCTATTGATGGTTTAGGAAATTTACCTAAAGAAGGCGAAAACGGATTACCAATTCACCGTCAATCTCCTAAGTTTGAAGATTTGTCTACCGCAACTGAGGTTTTATTTACTGGAATTAAGGTAATTGATTTAATTGAGCCTTATGCTAAAGGTGGAAAAATTGGATTATTTGGTGGTGCTGGTGTTGGTAAAACGGTATTAATTCAGGAATTAATCAATAACATTGCAAAAGGTCACGGTGGGTTATCTGTATTTGCAGGTGTAGGTGAAAGAACTCGTGAAGGAAATGATCTTTTAAGAGAAATGTTAGAATCTGGAATTATCAAATATGGTGATGATTTTATGCATTCTATGGAAGAAGGTGGTTGGGATTTATCCAAAGTTGATAAAAAAGGAATGAAAGAATCGAAAGCTACTTTCGTATTTGGACAAATGAATGAACCTCCTGGAGCACGTGCTCGTGTTGCCTTGTCAGGATTAACCATTGCTGAGTATTTCCGTGATGGAGCTGGTGAAGGTCAAGGAAAAGATGTACTTTTCTTTGTAGATAATATTTTCCGTTTTACGCAAGCAGGTTCTGAGGTGTCGGCATTATTAGGTCGTATGCCATCGGCGGTAGGTTATCAGCCAACGTTAGCAACTGAAATGGGTGCTATGCAAGAACGTATTACTTCAACTAAAAATGGTTCTATTACTTCAGTTCAAGCGGTATACGTACCTGCAGATGATTTAACGGATCCAGCACCGGCAACAACATTTGCTCACTTAGATGCAACAACAGTATTGTCTCGTAAAATTGCTGAGTTAGGTATTTATCCAGCGGTTGATCCATTAGATTCAACTTCTAGAATTTTAGCACCGGATATTTTAGGAAAAGAGCATTATGATTGTGCTCAAAACGTGAAAGAATTATTACAACGTTATAAAGAGTTGCAAGATATTATTGCTATTTTAGGTATGGAAGAATTATCTGAAGAAGATAAGTTAGTAGTACACAGAGCTCGTAGAGCACAACGTTTCTTATCACAACCATTCCATGTAGCTGAACAGTTTACGGGTATACCAGGTGTATTAGTTGATATTAAAGACACTATTAAAGGATTTAATATGATTATGGATGGTGAATTAGATAAATACCCTGAAGCTGCATTCAACTTAAGAGGGTCAATTCAAGATGCAATTGATGCTGGGGAGAAAATGTTAGCTGAAGCATAATTAATAATTGAAATTATGATTTTAGAAATTGTTACACCAGAAGCAACGTTATTAAATACTGAAGTAGAATCAGTAATGGTTCCAGGTATAAATGGTGAATTTCAAATGCTTAATAATCACGCACCTATTGTTTCATTACTTATTGAAGGAAATGTTCAATTTAAGGGAGAATTAATTAAGATTGAAGAAGAATTTGAAAGTAAATTTACCAATAATGATAGTGAGTATTCTTTAGCTATAAAAAGTGGTACTATTGAAATGAAAGAAAACAAGATTATTATTCTTGCTGATTAATTTCAAATTAAATAATAAAAAAAATCCTCGTTTTTTAACGAGGATTTTTTTTGCGATTATATTTTTATTTTAAAATCATTTTTAGGAAAACAATTTTACTATATCATTTCCATTGGCAAGCAAGAGTAAAGCAATTAAAAGAATAAACCCAGTTATTTGAGCATATTCTAAAAATTTATCATTTGGTTTTCTTCCTGTAAATATTTCATATAGTGTAAATACTACATGTCCTCCATCCAAAGCAGGAATTGGAAGTAAATTCATAAAACCAAGCATAATAGATAAAAAGGCAGTAATACTCCAAAAAGCTTTCCAACTCCAAGTAGCAGGGAAAATATTTCCAATAGCTATAAAGCCTCCAATGCTTGTAGCGCCTTTTTTTGTGAATACATATTTAAATTGGGTAATGTAATCTCTCAACGTCCAAATTGCAAGTGAATTTCCTTTTGTAATACTTTCAATAAAAGAATATTCTTTATGGTGTACATTAATAGCGCTTAATAAACTTGGAGCAGCTCCAATTTTTCGATCTTCATCAGGTACAATAACAAACATTTTTGCTTCGCCATTACGCTCAACCTGAATATTTAAGTCACCTTTTGAAGTTTTAACTTCTTTTGTGAATTCATGCCAAAATGAAATAGGTTTATTATTAACCGCTAAAACTTTATCGTTTTTTTTCAGTCCTGATTTTTCAGCAGGTTCGTCAACTATTACTGTATCAATTACTGGAGGAGTTCTAACTCCAAATGGTTCCATAATACCATTTTCCCACATAATTTCACCAATGTTTTCAGGAATATTTAAAGTTTCGGTTGTGCCATCTTCATGCTTTACTTCTATGGTTGAGATACCTCTTAAAAATAAATGTTTGTTAACATCAGTAACATTTAAGGGTTCTTTATCATTAAATTTTAAAATTTTATCGCCATCCTGAAAACCATACTCTTTAAATGTTTCATTTACAGCAAAACCATATTTTACATCATTAGGTTTTATGGTATTTACACCCCAAACAAACGTAATCATAATATAAATTACAATTCCTAATATAAAGTTCACTATAACACCACCTAACATAATAATTAAACGTTGCCAAGCAGGTTTAGATCTAAACTCCCATGGTTGAGCAGGTTGTTTCATTTGTTCGGTATCCATACTCTCGTCAATCATACCTGAGATTTTGACATAACCCCCTAAAGGAATCCAGCCAATACCATAAACAGTGTCACCTATTTTCTTTTTAATAAGTGAGAATTTATAGTCAAAAAATAAATAAAATTTTTCAACACGAGTTTTAAATAATTTAGCCGGAATAAAGTGACCTAATTCGTGCAAAACAATTAAAAATGATAAGCTTAATATAAATTGTGAAGCTTTAATTAAAATTTCCATACAGTCTTTTCATGCGTTTAAATTTCAGTAAATACCGAAATATAAGTTAATTATAAAATTGAGAACGTTTGCAATCACTACGCTCTCGTATTAAAAATTTTAAAAACGTGTTTTTAAATTTCATTAATACTCGTTTCAAATTTCTAAATCGCACAAATGTACACTTTTTAATATAGTTAAGAAAACTAAAAGATTGCAGTAGCTTTTATTTAACAAACTTTTAAAAAAGAAGTGACTAACATTACATATTTAATTAAATTTGTATGCTAATTAAAAAAAAATGAATTTAGACTTCTTCAAAAAATCGTTTCCAACATTAGCTGTGATGGCTATTTTTTCAATTGTTATGATTTATGCAATTTATAGCATATTAACACCGGAAAAAAAATTACCAATATTTAATCCTGCCGATGTAAACCCAAGACTAGTTGATGAAGATTTGATGCATATTAGAAGAGATCATAAAATTGTTAATTTTCAATTAATCAATCAAAATGGAGAAACAATTACTTATGAAGATTATGAAGGAAAAATTTTTGTTGCTGATTTCTTTTTCACAAGATGTTTAACCATTTGTCCGATTATGACCAATAATATTGGAAAATTACAGGAAGTTTTTATAAATGATGATGATGTAAAGTTTTTATCTCATTCAGTAACCCCTATTATGGATAGTGTGCCAATTTTAAAGGAATATGCTATACAAAAAGGGGTGATTGATAAAAAATGGAATATAACTACCGGCCCAAAAAAACATATTTATGAGTTGGCTCGTAAAAGTTATTTTGCTGTTTTAGATGAAGGTGATGGAGGTTTACAAGATTTTATTCATACTGAGAATTTTATACTGGTTGATAAAAAGCGTCAAATTAGAGGTTTTTATGATGGTACTAGTAATGAGGATATTGGTCGTTTAATAGATGATATAAAATTGCTTCAGAATGAAAAAGATTAAAATGATAATTATCATTGTTTAGAATCATTCTAATTTAGTATCTTTGCTTCGTTATTATTTTATAATTAGTCTTAATAATGTTTGATACAATAGCAAATTTACGAATTGGAGAAAAAGCTTTTATAGAGAAACTTTGTTTAGACAACATTCCTTTAAAATTATTGGAAATGGGCTGTTTGCCAGGGATAGAGGTTCAGCTTATTCAAAGAGCACCTATGCACGATCCTTTGTACATTAAAGTAAATGGTAGTCATTTAGCTATTAGAAAAGAAACTGCCGAAAAAATAACTGTTGTTAAGTAACTTTAAGGAATGAATAATGACAAGGTTGTAAAAGTTGCTTTAATAGGAAATCCAAACACAGGAAAAACATCTTTATTTAATCAACTTACTGGTTTAAAACAAAAGGTTGGAAATTACCCAGGAATTACCGTTGAAAAAAAACAAGGCTTTTGTAAGTTAAATGACACGGTAAAAGCTGAAATTATTGATTTACCTGGAACTTACAGTATTAATCCAACATCGTTAGATGAAACCTTGGTTTTAGATACTTTATTGAATGAAAAAAACGATACTTTTCCCGATGTTATAGTAGTAGTAGTTGATGTTGAAAATATTAAACGAAACTTATTGCTTTTTACACAACTTAAAGATTTAAAAATTCCTACAATACTGGTCATCAATATGATAGATCAAATGAAACGAAAGGGAATTAATATTAATGTGCCTGTATTAGCGCAAAAATTAAATGCAAAAGTTGTTTTAGCAAGTGCTAGAAAGAATCTTGGTATTGAAGAGCTAAAATCAGCAATATTAAATTATAAAGAATTAGATACAACACCTGTAAGTAAAATTTCGGTTAAAATAGATAAAGATTATTTTGAAAATTTAAAGAAAGCCTTTCCAGAATTTCCTTTGTATAAATCTTGGCTATTAATTACTCAAAACCAAGAATTTGTTTTACTAACAGAAAATCAAAAGAAGTTAGTTGCAAAATTTAGAAAAGATTTAGAGTGTATTAAGCGTTACCAGCATAAAGAAACTATTTTTAGATACAAAGTTATAAATGATATTTTAAAAGATAGTCTTGATGTTGACAAATCAAAAGCAACGGATTTACGTGGTGTATTAGATAGAATTTTACTACATAAATTTTTTGGATATGTAATTTTTACTTTGATTTTACTATTTATTTTTCAAGGTATTTTTAATTGGGCATCTTATCCAATGGATGTAATTGATGGCGCTTTTGCAAATTTAAGTTCTTGGACAAAAGCTGTAATGTCCCCAGGTACATTTACAAATTTAATTGCTGAAGGAATTATACCAGGAATAGGTGGAATTATTATATTTATTCCTCAAATAGCTATTTTGTTCACGTTTATTTCCTTTTTAGAAGAAACGGGATATATGAGTCGTGTGGTATTTTTAATGGATAAAATTATGCGTCGTTTTGGTATGAGCGGAAAGAGTATTATTCCTTTAATTTCAGGTACAGCTTGTGCTATTCCAGCAATAATGGCCTCCAGAAATATAAGTAGTTGGAAAGAACGTTTAATAACCATATTAGTTGTTCCTTTTACTACTTGCTCTGCAAGGTTACCTGTTTATGCTATTTTAATTGCTTTAATTATTCCTAATCAACGAATTTTCGGAATTTTAAACCTTCAAGGTTTAACTATGATGGCAATGTATTTAATAGGATTTACGGCTGCAATAGCATCTTCAATGCTGCTTCATAAAGTTTTAAAAGTAAAAAGTAAAAGTTTCTTTGTAATTGAGATGCCTAATTACAAAGTACCTTCAATAAAAAATATTTTTTACGAAGTAGTTGAGAAAACAAAAGCATTTGTTTTTGGAGCAGGGAAAATTATTTTGGCGTTATCAATAGTGTTATGGTTTTTAGCTTCAAACGGGCCATCAACATTTAAAAATGCTGAAAAATTTATCAAAGCTCAAACGGAAAATACAGCTATTTCTCAGCAAGAATTTCAAAAGCAAGTAGCTTCGTATAAATTAGAGCATTCCTATATTGGTTATATGGGTAAAACTATTGAGCCTGTAATTGAGCCAATAGGATACGATTGGAAAATAGGAATAGCTTTAATAAGCTCGTTTGCGGCTCGTGAAGTGTTTGTAGGCGCTTTGGCAACTATTTATAATGTAGAGAGCGATGGCAATAATAATTCAACTATAAAAGAACGAATGGCTGCTGAAGTGAACCCAAAAACAGGGGAAAGTAGATTTAATTTCCCTACAGGAATTTCTTTACTGCTTTTCTATGCCTTTGCAATGCAGTGTGTTGGAACTTTAGCAATTGTAAAGCGTGAAACAAATAGTTGGAAATGGCCTATATTACAAGTTGTTGGAATGGGTATTTTAGCTTATATTTCAGCGGCAGCGGCATATTTAATTTTCAGTTAATGCAAGATATATTAGTATACATAGCGTTAGTTATTGCCATTTCTTTTTTGGTGAAAAAATATTTCTTTCCATCAAAAAAGAAAGGAGATGACAACTCAGGTTGCAGTAAATGCTAAATAACTATTCTCCATACTTGAGTAATAATAAAACAAACTAGAAATCCTAAAATTATTGGTAAAACACTAGCAATGGTTGTCCATTTTACACTATTAGTTTCTTTGTAAATGGTATAAATAGTTGTGCTACAAGGATTATGGAGTAAACTAAAAAGCATAAGATTAACAGCTGTTAATAATGTCCAACCACCAGCTTTTAATATTTCACTTGTTGCAGCCATAGACTCTAGTTCAAACATAACACCATTTCCTTCCCCTATGCCTGTTATAGAACTACTCATTACCGTAAGCATTAATATAGTTGGAATTACTATTTCATTTGCAGGAATTGCAACAATATATGCTAATAATATTACACCGTTTAAACCAATTAGTAAACCAAACCCATCTAAATTTAAAATTATCCAATTTGCTATAGTTGTATCTCCAATATAAATGTTACAAACTAACCAAATAACTGCTCCGGCAGGTGCTGCAAATATACATGCTCTCCATAAAACAATTAAAGTACGATCTATAAGAGATGTATAAATAGTTTTCCAAAATCTTGGCGGTCTATAGGGAGGTAATTCTAAAGTAAATGAAGAAACTTCTCCTTTTAATATAGTTTTTGAAAGAAATAACGATACTACAAAAGTTAAAAATATACCAAGAAGAGCTATGCTAATAACGGCAAATGTTGAAATTGCACCTGCAAAATTTAGAGGAACTAATGCACCAATAAAAATGGTAGCTATTAAAATTTGAGTTGGCCAACGTCCATTACATAGCGAAAAGTTATTTGTGATTATTGCAATTAAACGTTCCCTTGGACTGTCGATAATTCTGGTTGCAATTACACCTGCTGCATTGCAGCCAAAACCCATACTCATTGTTAAAGCCTGTTTACCATGAGCTCCCGACTTTTTAAATAAATGATCTAAATTAAAAGCTACACGAGGTAAATATCCAAAGTCTTCAAGTAAGGTGAATAGAGGGAAAAATATTGCCATTGGCGGCAACATTACAGCAATTACCCATGCTAAAGCAAGATAAACCCCATCAATTAAAAAACCACTTAACCAATTGGGTAAGGTTAAAGTTTCAGACATTGATTTTAACCAAGGATGAATGTTACCTATTAATAAATCATCAAGTAAACCTGAAGGGTAATTTGCGCCAACTATAGTAAGCCACAATACAACGGAAAGAATGAGCAGCATTATTGGAAATCCCCAAATTTTATGAGTTACAATTTTATCTAAAGTTCTATCAAACCTAAATCGTTTTGTTACCCCTTTTTTATGAACAGAATTTTGAGCAATTGTTGCTGCATCAGAATAAATACCTTCAGTTAATTTATCATGAAAATCTTCGCCAATTTGCCACCTTAAGTCATTACTAGTATTTAGTGTTTTATTTGTATTCATTATCTAAGTTTCTTTAATGCCTGTATAAGTTTAATTATTCAGAAATAAATTCTCCTGTTTTAACTGCTTCTATAATACGTTCATCTCCATCTAATAGTCTTAATGCAATCCATCTGCTATTAGGTACATTTGGGAATTCTTCTTCTATTTCCAATCGTAATTTTTCAATAGCATTGTGAATATTTTTTGGGAGACTTTTTATACGGTAAGGTTTGCATTTAATTTCACCAGTTGCAACATCGTTTATGGTTTTTAGTAATTCAGAAACTCCCTCTTTTGATCTTGCAACAGTAGGTACTACTGGAATACCTAAATCTCGTGATAAAGTACGAACGTCTATGTCAATATTTAAACGTTTTGCTTCATCCATTAAGTTTAAGCACAATACTGCTTTATCAGTAATTTCTAATACTTGTAAAACTAAATTAAGGTTGCGTTCCAATCTACTGGCGTCTACTACAATTATGGTAACATCAGGTTTTCCAAATAGAATAAAATTTCGAGCAATTTCTTCGTCTTGTGATGTTGAAAGTAAAGAATAAGTACCCGGTAAATCTACTAATTTAATTTTTTTGTTATTGTATTTATATCCACCTTCAGCACGAGTTACTGTTTTTCCAGGCCAGTTGCCAGTATGTTGTTTTAACCCAGTTAATGCATTAAAAACAGTACTTTTTCCTGTGTTTGGGTTTCCCGCTAAAGAAACTACATAGTCACTTTTATCAATATTTATCCCAAGTTTTTTTAGGTTAGATGCTTTGTTTATTTCACATCCTTCACAAGCGTTATTTGTAGCTTTATTCATTGTTTTTAATTTTTTCAATTAATATAAACTTTGCTTGCTCATTTCTTAGTGCAATTGAAGTATCTCTTATTAAATATGCTCTAGGATTTTGCATAGGACTGGTTAAATCTACTTCAATGGTTGTGTTTATTACAAAACCTAAATCAAGTAATCTTCTTCTCATTTCTCCTCTACATTCACGTGAAACGCCAATAATTTTAGCTTTTTCAAATTCTTTTAAATTAGAAAGTCTAAAAATATCTTCTTCCGAAATTTCATCTTTTAATAATTCTGAAATTGTAAGATTGTTTGCTACAATTGGAGCTAGAATAAATTCTTCTCCCTCAGAATGAAAAACAATTCTTTTGTTGTTGTTTTCTATAACATGAATATGAGATCCAATGTGTAAATCTTCAGCTAAAATTTGTTTGTAAATAATATCGGGCTCATCTTCAATATGAATAATTTTTCCAATGCTTCCTTCTTTAAAGGTTGGAAGTGGTTTTCCTTGTATTTGTTCAATTTCGCCAGTTTCTGTTGGAATTGGGTCTCCGTGAGGGTCAAATCTAGGGTTTCCAAGATTAAAAGCTAATTCATTAGTTTGATTGGAATCTAGTTCGTGCTCTACTTTTTCTGCAATATCGTGCCAATCCTTTTTTGCAAAGCCTGTTTTTTCAGAAAGGTATTTTTCCCAAAGTCTGTGAACTCTAATAATTCTAAGCGCATAGCCCATACCTATTTCGCTTAATTTTATATCACCATTTTCAAAGGTTATTAGTTCTTTGTTTTTCATTTCGGCAATAACAGCCACAATCTTTTTTGGGCTGCTGGGTATTGTATTAATAATATCATTAATGTTTAATGTTTTAGCATTGTCTTCAGTATGATATAATTTTTTTAAAATATCTTCAATAAGTGTTTTTGTATCGTTTTTAAAACTTTTTTGAATTCTCCAATATAAACCAGTTTTTGGATAAAACAGAATAAAAAGTAGTGCTGTTGCAAGCACAAATACAATAAGAGATATTACGGGATTTGACATAGCGTTAATTTTTATTTACATATACGTTAGCGCATACTTTTTTTGATAACGTGAGCAATTGTTTGTTGTTAATTTTGACAGTTATTGATTCGTCAAATTCAAATTTTTCAAGAACTTCTAGTGTTGAGTCTATAGTTATAGAGTGCTTATCTAAAAATTGCAGAAATGCACTTGAGTTGTCCTTTACACTTGCAATTTTATAATTTATATCTGGCTTGGCATTAACTAGTAAAATTGATTTTTTTATTCTTATTTTCCCTTCGGAATCAGGTATAGGATCGCCATGCGGATCTTTTGTAGGAAAATTTAAAAAATTATCTAATCTGCTTGTTAGTTCGTCAGATTCAATATGTTCTAACTGTTCGGCTATTTCATGAACCTCGCCCCAATTAAAATGTAATTTTTCAACTAAAAAAACTTCCCATAATCTGTGCTTTCGAACAATTTTTACGGCAATATTTTCCCCTTTCGAAGTTAAATGAACACCTTGGTATTTTTTATAAGAAACCAGTTTTTTATCTGATAATTTTTGAAGCATATCAGTAACTGAAGAAGCTTTGGTATTTAGTTTTTTTGCAATATTATTTGTGCTTGCACTTTTTCCTGTGTGTAAGCTAATACTATAAATTCCTTTTAAATAATTTTCTTCGGTTTGAGACAACATAATAAAAAATATTTAGACAAAAATAATTAAATATTTAGACTAATCTAAAAATATTAATAAATTTGTCTAAAAATTAATTCAAATGAGTGGTTTAAAATTTACGTTAAGTATAGTTGTGTTTGTTATTTCTTTGAACTTTTATGCTCAAGAAATAGTAACAGACAGGCCAGATCAAACTGAGTCATCAATAACTTTAGAAAAAAAATCTTTTCAAATTGAAAGTGGAATAAGGATTGAAAACTCAAACAATAAAAATAAAGTTAGTGTTTTTGGACCTTCTACATTATTGAGATATGGTTTAACCAATAACATTGAATTACGCTTTGTTTCACAATATGAGTCCACCAAAATAGGTATAGCGGGCTTAGATAAAAAATATAGTGGGTTTAATGATTTGGAAATAGGAGCTAAGGTTCAATTATTAAAAAAAGATGATGTTAATACTGAAATAGCATTTCTATCTCATGTTTCTGTTCCAACTGCAAATTCATATATTACCTCCAATTCAGTTGGAGTAATTAATAGGCTAGCTATTTCACATAGTATTTCAAATAAAATAGGTTTAGGGTATAATATAGGATATGATTTTGTTGAAAAATATAGCACTTTAACCTATTCTTTAGCTTTAGGGTTCTCACTTTCTGATACAATTGGGTTTTATATTGAACCTTACGGCGCATGGGGTGAACAAAATTATTTTGAAAGTAATTTTGATGCAGGGTTAACTTTTTTGATAAATTCAAATTTTCAGTTAGATGTGTCCTATGGAAAAGGAATTAATAATGATATGGAATATTTATCAGCAGGGTTTAGTTGGAAAATTCCAAACTTTTTAGTGAATAAAAAATCATAAACCTTATTTTTGGTAAAAATCAGAAATATGAATATTGTAATTTATGGAACTGGAGGCGTAGGAGGTTATTTTGGAGCTAGATTGGCTCAAGCAGGAAACAAAGTCATTTTTATTGCAAGAGGCAAACATTTAAAAGCAATTAAAAAAAGAGGGTTAGAGTTAAAAAGTCCGAAAGGAAATTTTGTAGTGAAGCCTGCAAATGCAACCAATAATATTTCTGAAGTTAAAGACATCGATTTAATTTTGGTTTGTGTAAAAACTTGGCAATTAAAAGAAACAGCTCAAATTATTAAACCTGTTTTAAATGAAAACACAATGGTTATTTCATTACTGAATGGGTGTGAAAATTCTGAAATGTTAAGTTCAATAATTGATAAAAAACACGTTATAGGAGGTTTGTGTAAAGTGGTAAGTTTTATTGAAAGCCCCGGAGTAATTAAACACGCTACTTATGAGCCAACAATTGTGTTTGGCGAGTTGGATAATAAAAAAACAGAAAGAGCTCTTCAGCTAGAAAGCGTATTTAAAAATGCAAATATCACTACAAAGTTAGCTGATAATATTCAAAAAGAAATTTGGACTAAATATTTATTTATTACTACAATTAGTGCATTGGGTGCTTTAACCAGAGTCAATATTGGTCAAATGTTGGCTTCACCGGAAATTAAAAGAATGATGTGGAATACAGCTGAAGAAATTTTTGCAATTGCGAAAGCAAAAAATATAAACCTCCCAACAGATGTTATTCAAAAACAATTTAATATAATCGAGTCTTTGCCGCAAGACACTACCGCTTCGTTGCAAAGAGATATTATGGAAGGTAAACCTTCAGAACTAGAATCTCAAAACGGAACTATTGTCAGAATGGGAAAAGAGTTGAGTATTCCTACACCAATGAATCATTTTATTTATTATAGTTTGTTACCTCAAGAAATAAGAGCAAGACGTATTTAGTATCATATTGCAATATTTTAGATATGTTGATAGTGAATTTTAAATTATTTAATAGCATCCAAAATATTTTGTTCCTCTGTTTTTGCTAATTTATAACCAATTTCATAAGCTTTGTCAATTGCCCCAGCATCTAAAATACCAATTTATTTAATTTTTGAAGGAGAAAACACGTAGTGGCATTGTTCAAATTTATTAATATTGTTTGCTTCCAAACCAATATGATATACTCTATATAATAACTTTATAGACGTATTTATTTCATGTTTCTTAATTTTTGATATAGGACTAACAAAGCTTCCCAAAACTGTGCTGCAACTTTTTTTAACGGATTCTACAGGGAAATTATTTAAAACGCCACCATCACAATACAATTCTTTTTTAATTTCAACAGGTGAAAAAAACGAATCATTTCTTTTGGTTGATAACCATTGGCGTACAAAGCTGAAACCAATCCCCCAGCACTTGTTCCTGCAACTTGAGTTGGAATAATATTGTTTTCTAATAATACTTGTATAAAACCTATATGTGCAATTGCTCTCACGCCTCCACCTGAAAGTACTAATCCAATTTCTTTAGCCATTTTACTTATACTTTTAGAATCTTATAAATTTCTATAAACCATAAAATTACACTTTAGTTTTCTATTAATAAAACGTAACTTTGCACTTTCAAAATTTTGAATAGTAATATGGAATACAATTTTAGAGAAATTGAAGCCAAATGGCAAAAATATTGGGCAGAAGATCAAACGTTTAAAGCTGAAAATAAATCTGAGAAACCTAAATTTTATGTGCTAGATATGTTCCCATATCCATCTGGAGCCGGGTTGCACGTTGGACATCCGTTAGGTTATATAGCAAGTGATATTTACGCACGTTACAAGCGTCATAAAGGTTTTAACGTAATGCATCCACAAGGGTACGATTCTTTCGGGTTGCCTGCTGAACAATATGCTATTCAAACTGGACAGCATCCAGCAATTACTACCGAAGCAAATATTAAAACATATCGTAGACAGTTAGATAAAATTGGATTTTCATTTGATTGGTCTCGAGAAGTAAGAACTTCAGATCCAAATTATTACAAATGGACGCAATGGATTTTTATTCAGTTATTTGAATCGTATTATTGTAAAGATACTAATCAAGCGAGACCAGTTTCGGAACTGGAAGAAGTTTTTAAGACTGCTGGAAATGCTGGAATTAATGCGGTTTGTGATGAAGATGCATTAGCATTTACTGCTGAAGATTGGAAAAACTATTCAGAAGGAAAACAACAAGAGATACTTTTAAAATACCGATTAACATTTTTATCTGAAACAGAAGTTAACTGGTGTCGAGAATTAGGAACTGTGCTAGCAAATGATGAAATTGTAAATGGAGTTTCAGAACGAGGAGGTCATCCTGTTGTTCGTAAAAAAATGATGCAATGGAGTATGCGTATTACTGCTTATGCACAACGGTTATTAGATGGGCTAGATAAAATTGACTGGCCGCAACCTTTAAAAGACGCTCAAACTTATTGGATTGGACGTTCAGAAGGGGCAATGGTTTCTTTTAAAATGGATGGTTTTGAAGATAAAATAGAAGTATTTACAACACGTCCTGATACTATTTACGGCGTTAGTTTTATGACCTTGGCACCTGAGCACGAATTGGTTTCTAAAATTACAACTTCAGAACAAAAAGAAGCAGTTGAAACCTATGTAAAAGCTACTGCAAAGCGTAGTGAGTTAGAGCGTATGGCCGATGTTAAAACCATTTCAGGTGTGTTTACAGGAGCTTATGCATTACACCCGTTTACAGGTGAAAAAGTGCAGATTTGGATTGGAGATTATGTGTTAGCCAGTTATGGCACTGGGGCTGTAATGGCTGTGCCTTGTGGTGATGAACGAGATTATGCATTTGCAAAGCATTTTAGTTTAGATATTCCAAATATATTCGAAGGAGTTGATATTTCTGAAGAGGCTTGTTCAACAAAAGAAGGTGTTAAAATTGCAAATTCTGATTTTCTAAACGGATTGACATATAAAAAGGCAATGAAACGTATTATTTACGAAATTGAACAAAAGGAAATTGGCTTTGGAAAAATTAATTACCGTTTACGGGATGCAGTATTCAGCCGTCAACGATATTGGGGAGAGCCATTCCCAGTATATTACAAAAACGGAATGCCACAAATGATTGATAAACAATATTTACCAATTGTGTTGCCCGATGTTGAAAAATATTTACCTACCGAAGATGGAAAACCACCTTTAGGAAATGCAACTGTTTGGGCTTGGGATACTTTTAAGAACGAAGTGGTTGCAAATAAGCTAATAAATAATGAAACTATTTTTCCTTTAGAATTAAATACAATGCCTGGTTGGGCAGGAAGTTCACAGTATTTTAACCGTTATATGGATTCACAAAATAATGATGAAATATTTTCTAAAGAAGCCATTAATTACTGGCAAGATGTAGATTTATATATTGGGGGTAGTGAACATGCAACCGGGCATCTATTATACTCCCGTTTTTGGCAAAAATTTATGTTCGATAGAGGTTTTGTTCCTAATGATGAATATGCTAAAAAGTTAATCAATCAAGGAATGATTACGGGTACTTCTGCTTTTGTTTATAGAGTTGAAGGAGAAAATAAAATTGTTTCAAAAGGTTTGATTTCAGATTATAAAGTACAACCAATTCATTCAGATGTTTCCTTTGTAAACACATCAGATGAATTAGATATAGAGACATTTAAAAACTGGAGACCAGAGTTTAAAGATGCTGAATTTGTATTGGAAGACGGGAAATATATCGTAGGCAGAGAGGTTGAAAAAATGTCGAAATCTAAATACAATGTGGTAAATCCTGATACTATTTGTGAAGAATATGGAGCAGATAGTTTACGTTTGTTTGAAATGTTTTTAGGTCCTTTAGAGCAATCAAAACCTTGGAAAACTTCAGGAATTTCAGGAGTGTATAGTTTCTTAAAAAAGTTGTGGAAATTGTATCATCAAACAGGAGAATTTTCAGTTTCTGATGAAGAAGCAACCAAGGATGAGTTAAAAACACTTCATAAAACTATAAAAAAGGTTGAAGAAGATATTGATAATTTTTCCTTCAATACATCGGTTTCAAACTTTATGATTGCAGTAAATGAGTTAACAGCTCAAAAATGTAACAAGCGCGCAATTTTAGAACCATTAGCAATTATCATTGAACCATATGCACCTCATATTGCTGAAGAGCTATGGAGTAAATTAGGGTATTCAACATCAGTTTCAACTGCCGATTTCCCAATATTTGAACCGAAACATTTGGTAGAAAGCAGCAAAGAATATCCAGTTTCTTTTAACGGTAAAATGCGTTTTAAAATGGAATTGTCGTTGGATTTGAGTAAAAATGAAATTGAGGCAGCAGTAATGGCTCACGAAAAAACACACGCGCAATTGCAAGGAAGAACCCCTAAAAAAGTAATTGTGGTGCCTGGAAAAATTATAAATATTGTTGGATAAGAATTTAAGAACATTGCCCTAAAATTGTTTCAGGGTATCATTAATTTCAGACTTAAATAACTACATGATGATAGACTCATTTGAAATAATAGGTTTAATTGCTGCGGTTTTAACAACTACAGCATATGTACCTCAAGCTTATAAAGCGTGGAAAACTAAATCTGCCGGGAGTGTCTCACTTGCAATGTATTTAATTATGTTGGTAGGAATAACCTTATGGCTTGTTTATGGAATTCATTTGAACAGCTTGTCAATGATTTTAGCGAATTCAGCAACAATTATTTTAACACTAACTATTATTTATTTTAAACTTAAGTATAAATAGACTTCGGTATATTTTTTGCAAAGTAAACTGTAAAAATTATCCCTATATTTACAACTAAGTTATGTTAAAATTAAATCAGCTTTCTCTTCGTATTCGAATTTTTATAGCAATGATTGTGCTGATTCTTTTGGCATCAGTACTAATAGCTGCGGTTACTATTTATCAGTACAAAGAGCAAACTGAGGAATACAATCAAGGGCGTTTAGAGCGAAAGGAAGAATCAGTAAAAGCATCTATTAATTATTGGTTAAACTCTACTCAAAATTCTTTTGAAATTATAGAAGCGAATTTGGCTCCTATTTTTAAAGAAAAAATTTATGAAATTTCTAATATTGAGAAATTAGAAATTAATATTTATAATTTAAAAGGTGAACTTAAAATAAATTCACATTCAGGATTTATAAATAACGATGCGCCTAAGCAGTTAAATAACCATATTGTGCAAGGTGTTGAAAATAACTTCAACCATAGATTTGTTGATGCAAAAAAAATAAACGGAAACAGCCTTCAGTCATCCTATTCATACATAACCGATAACAAATTTAAACCAATAGGTATTTTAAATTTACAATACGTACAAGATAATACTGACCAAGAAAGAGATTTGGAAGAATTTTTGGTGCGTATGGCTTTTGTGTATGTTCTTATGTTTATAATAGCAATAGCTTTTGCTTATTTTATATCCAGTTATATTACAAGATCTATCAAAACTGTGACTGAAAAAATCAGCCATACTCGTCTAAACAAAAAAAACAAAAAAATTATTTTAAAAAATGCTAGTGTAGAAATTTTCACATTAGTAAATGCCTATAATGGAATGGTTGATCAATTAGAGGAAAGTGCGGTAAAATTGGCAAAAGGTGAACGTGAACAAGCTTGGCGAGAAATGGCAAAACAGGTGGCTCATGAAATAAAAAATCCATTAACCCCAATGCGATTAACTGTTCAAAGTTTTCAAAGGAGATTTGATGCAAATGATCCGAATATTCAGGGTAAAATTAATGAATTCAGTAAAACATTAATTCAACAAATTGATACTATGAGCTCTATTGCATCTGCCTTTTCTAATTTTGCAAAAATGCCAACTCAAAAACCAGAAAGACTTAATGTTGTTGAAATTGTAAAACATGCATTGGACATTTTTACTGAAGATTATATTGGATATTTTCCTAAGCAAGAAGAATTGATAGCTGAATTAGATAAAACTCAATTAATACGTGTAGTAACAAACTTGGTTAAAAATGCTTCTCAGGCCATGGAAGGAGTTGAAAATAAAAAAATTGAAGTAAGTGTAGGTGAGTCTATGGATGGTATTGAAATAATTGTTGCTGATAACGGAAAAGGAATTTTGGAAGAAGATAATCAGAAGGTATTTGAACCTAAATTTACAACCAAATCCAGTGGTATGGGATTGGGTTTACCAATGGTGAAAAATATTGTGGAAACATATGGAGGTACTATAAATTTCACCTCTGAATTAGATAAAGGAACAGTGTTTAAAGTGGTATTACCAAAAAAATAAAATAGAATGAATTTTGAAAATATATTAATTAGTGTAAAAGAAGGGATTTCAATAATTACTATCAATAGACCTAGTAAATTAAACGCTTTAAATAAAGCGACAATTGAAGAATTACATGTTGCATTTAAAACTTTAAATGAAGATAAATCTACAAAAGTTATTTTAATAACCGGAAGTGGTGAAAAAGCTTTTGTTGCGGGCGCTGATATTAAAGAATTTGCAGATTTTGACGTTGAAAATGGGGCAGAATTAGCACGTAAAGGGCAAGAAATTTTATTCGATTTTGTTCAAAATTTAAATACCCCTGTTATTGCTGCAGTGAATGGTTTTGCTCTAGGTGGAGGTCTAGAATTGGCAATGTCTGCACATTTTAGAGTAGCAAGTTCAAATGCTAAAATGGGTTTACCTGAAGTGAGCTTAGGTGTTATTCCTGGTTATGGAGGAACTCAGCGATTACCACAATTAGTAGGCAAAGGAAAAGCAATGGAAATGATAATGACTGCAGGAATGATTTCTGCTGAAGAAGCAAAAAATTACGGCTTGGTAAATTATGTAGTTGAACCAGAAGAATTACTGCCTTTGTGCGAAAAAATTGCCGGTAAAATTATGAGAAATTCTTCTGTTGCTATAAGTAATGCAATTAAATCTGTAAATGCAAATTATTCTAATTGTGTGAATGGTTATAGTGTAGAAATTGAAAACTTTGGATTGAGTTTTGGAACTAACGATTTTAAGGAAGGAACTTTGGCCTTTTTGGAAAAACGCAAACCAAATTTTGAATAAAGAAGTTATTTAACTCCATTCCACTCATTATAAAACTGCTGAAGAAAGTCTTTCATATATTGGTGACGTTCTTCCGCAATTTTTTTACCTGAAGCGGTATTCATTCTATCTTTTAATAACAATAATTTTTCGTGAAAATGATTTATTGTTGGAGCTTTTGAATTTTTATATTCTTCTTTACTTTGATTTAATTTAGGAGCAATTTCAGGATTGTATAAAGGTCTGTTTTTAAAACCTCCATAATTAAAACAGCGTGCAATTCCTATTGCGCCAATTGCATCTAACCTGTCAGCATCTTGAATTACATTTAATTCAGGCGAAGTAAAAGTTTGCTCAAAATTACCACCTTTGAAGGAAATATTTAAAATAATATTTTCAATATGAGAAATAGTTTCTTTCGAAACTTGCTGACTTTCTAAAAATTCACGTGCTAATTTTGGACCAATAGTTTCATTCCCATTGTGAAATTTAGAGTCGGCAATATCATGTAATAAGGCACCTATTTCAACAATGAAAATATTGACATTTTCATTTTTGGCAATTAATTTAGCATTGTTCCAGACACGTTTAATATGAAACCAGTCATGACCTCCTTCGGCATTCTTTAAAGTTGATTTTACAAAAGTTTCTGTGTTTAAAATTATTTGTGCTGTATTCATTTAAAAAAAAGTAAAAGAGCTTTAATTAATCAGGGTTTCTAAATATTATTTTGGGATGGTTAATTGTAAATAGCAGTGCATTTTCCTTCAATACACTCTACATTTGTAGGAGGTGTTACAACTGCACAATCTGAAATTATTCCCCACTTAATATTGAATAATCTTTCCTTTTCATTGTAGTAGTTTACTTTGCTAAGTAATAAATCAACATCAATAGTTGTTGGGTAGGCAAGGTAACTCCAAGAACCGCCGCAAGGCTTACTTCCAAAGGCAATGGAATCACAATCAGAATTTTCAGAACAAGTGCCGGAATCTATCAATTGTTCAATTTCATTTTTTAAAATTTCCAATTGTTGTTTATCACTTTCTTGAGTTTCTTCTGAAATATCAGAGCAACTAAAAACGATTGCACAAATGGCAATCGTTTTTATAATATGTTTAAATGTTGTCATAAAATAAAAATTGAATGTTATAACTCAATTACAAAAAATGCGCCATATTTTCAAAGTTACTAATTTTAACAATATTCTTCGTAAGCAGCAGCTAAATTAGATGCTATTACTTCAGCAGGTCTTCCTTCAATATGGTGGCGTTCTAACATATGCACCAAAACACCATTTTTAAACAATGCAATACTTGGGGATGATGGAGGAAAAGGAATCATAAATTCACGTGCTTTTTCAGTTGCATCTTTATCAACTCCAGCAAAAACAGTAACTAAATTTTTTGGTGTTTTATCAAATTGCAGTGAAGTAATTGCTCCTGGCCGACAAGTGCCAGCCGCACAGCCACAAACTGAATTAACTACAACCAAAGTAGTGCCTTCATTATTAATAGCTTTTTCTACCTCTTCGACAGTGTGTAATGATGTAAAACCCGAATTCTCCAATTCTTGTTGCATAGGTTTTACCAATTCTAATGGATACATATTTTTTATTTTTCTAATTAGACGTAGTTAGGTGTGCAAACCTACATAATTTTTGTGTTTAATTTATTTATAAATTCAAAAAGGTATGATATCGTTTAAGAATTAAACCTTAACGGTATTCTAAATTAAAGTTTATAAAAATTTTAACTTCTATAACTTCTGTGATATTTAGTATACAAATAAAACAGTGTATCTTTGAATTTTTAAATTTTATATGGGGAATTTTGTAAAATGGCTTGGAGCCGGATTGGGCTTTTCAGTAGGAGGTCCAATTGGAAGTATTTTAGGGTATGTTGTTGGAAGTTTTATAGATGGTTTCACCAAAGAAGATGTTGAACGAGCTAAAGCTTATGGATCTGTTGATGGCCATATGCAATCTGGCGATTTTGAAATAAGTTTATTGTTGTTATCTGCAACTGTTATAAAAGCTGATGGAAAAATAGATCAACGTGAGTTAGTCTATGTTCGAAATCATTTTAAAAATATGTATGGTGCTGAACGAGCCAGCCATGCATTTAAACTTTTCAATGGTTTTATTAAGAATAACAATATTTCTACAAGACAGGTTTGTGTGCAAATTCGACAGAATTTAACTCATGCATCTCGTTTACAATTACTTCATTTTTTGTTTGGAATTGCTAAAGCTGACGGAATTGTTACTGAAAACGAAGTGTATGCAATAAAAACCATTGCAGGCTATTTGTATATTAATCAATATGATTTTGAATCAATAAAAGCTATGTTTTATGATACTACAGATAGTTCATATAAAATTTTAGAAATAGATAAATCAGCAGCTGATAATGAGGTGAAAAAAGCATATAGAAAAATGGTAAAAAAATACCACCCTGATAAATTAAGACATTTAGGAGAAGAGCATATAAAAGGAGCTGAAGAAAAATTTAGACAAGTTCAAAAAGCCTATGAACATATTCAAAAAGAACGTGGAATGTAATTTTTTTAATTACAATGTCGTTTGACTAAAAATATAGAAAGCGAATAATCCGTAATTCCCCCCCCCGAATTAAACCATCCATAATATTTAGAGGTTCTTCCAATATAGATTAATAATCTGCATAATACTTTCTTTGGTTGAAAAGGCATAATATTTAATAACAATTTGATTTTATTACCTAAATCATTTTAAAATAGATTTTTATTTCCTCGATAAACTTATAATAAAACTGTTAAAATCAATACTTTTTAACGGTCATTTTTGGCATTTATAGTAATGATATGTTCAAGAAAATATGTAATTTCGCAAACTAATTGATTTAAGGTGAAAAAATGAGTAAAAAATTTAGAGAATATAAAGGATTGAACCTCACTAAAGTAGCAGATGAAACTTTAGCGTTTTGGGAAGCAGAGAATATTTTCGAAAAAAGTATAACATCCAGAAATGAAAATAAACCATATGTATTTTTTGAAGGACCACCTTCTGCAAATGGTTTACCGGGAATTCACCACGTTATGGCACGTGCCATTAAAGACATATTTTGTCGTTATAAAACCTTACAGGGTTTTCAGGTAAAACGTAAGGCTGGTTGGGACACTCATGGATTACCTATTGAGTTAGGTGTTGAAAAAGAATTAGGAATTACAAAAGAAGATATTGGTAAAAAAATTACCATTGAAGAGTATAATCAAGCTTGTAGAACTGCAGTTATGCGTTATACAGACGTTTGGAATGATCTTACAAAACGTGTTGGTTACTGGGTGGATATGGAAGATCCATATGTAACATACAAGCCAAAATATATGGAAACAGTTTGGTGGCTGTTGGCTCAAATGTATAAGAAAGGGTTGATTTATAAAGGATATACAATTCAGCCATATTCGCCAAAAGCAGGTACAGGTTTAAGTTCTCACGAATTAAATCAGCCGGGAACCTACCAAGATGTTACTGATACCACTGCAGTTGCACAGTTTAAGGCTGAGAAAAATACATTGCCTGAATTTTTACAAAAAGTAGATGGTGATATTCACTTTTTAGCTTGGACTACAACTCCTTGGACACTACCTTCAAATACTGCTTTAACAGTTGGGAAAAAGATTGATTATGTATTGGTTAAATCTTTCAACCAATATACGTTTGAACCAATTAACGTGATATTAGCTAAAAATTTAGTTGGTAAACAATTCTCTAAAAAGTTTTTTACAGTTGAAACCGCGGAACAACTTTCAGCATATAATGAAAATGATAAAAAAATACCATTTATTGTTGTTCAAGAATTTAAAGGAGCCAATCTTTTAGAAGCTAAATACGAACAATTATTACCTTATGCACTTCCATATCAAAATCCTGAAAATGCATTTAGAGTTATTGCAGGAGATTTTGTAACTACTGAAGATGGTACAGGGATTGTTCATACCGCTCCTACTTTTGGAGCTGATGATGCTATGGTAGCCAAACAGGCAACTCCTGAAGTGCCACCAATGTTAGTGTTAGATGAGAATGGGAATCCTGTTCCGCTTGTCGATTTACAAGGAAGATTCACCAAACATATGGGTGAATATGCGGGGAAATATGTGAAAAATGAATATTACAATGAAGGTGAAGCTCCTAAGCGTTCCTTAGATGTTGAAATTGCTATTCAATTAAAAGAAGAAAATAAGGCATTTCATGTAGAGAAATACCGTCACAGTTATCCGCATTGTTGGAGAACAGACAAACCGGTATTGTATTACCCTTTAGATTCTTGGTTTATAAAAGTTACTGAGAAACGCGATGAAATGTTCGCTTTAAATAATACTATTAACTGGAAACCAAAATCTACTGGAGAAGGGAGATTTGGGAACTGGTTGAAAAACGCAAATGACTGGAATTTATCTCGTTCTCGATATTGGGGTATTCCATTACCAATTTGGAGAACTGAAGACGGTACAGAAGAACTAATCATTGGTTCTGTTGAAGAGTTAAAAGCAGAAATGAAAAAATCAGTTAATGCTGGTTTAATGGAAGCTGATATTTTCGCCGATTTTGAAGTAGGAAATATGAGTGAAGAAAACTATGATAAAATTGATTTGCATAAAAATGTGGTTGATACGGTTACGTTAGTTTCTCCTTCAGGAAAACCTATGAAAAGAGAAAGTGACTTAATTGATGTTTGGTTCGATTCTGGCTCAATGCCTTATGCTCAATGGCATTACCCATTTGAAAATAAGGAATTGATTGATGAGAAAAAATTCTTCCCGGCCGATTTTATTGCTGAAGGTGTTGATCAAACTCGTGGTTGGTTTTATACGCTGCATGCAATAGCAACTATGGTTTTTGATTCTGTAGCCTATAAAAATGTTGTATCAAATGGTTTGGTATTAGATAAAGAAGGGAAAAAAATGTCGAAACGTTTAGGGAATGCTGTTGATCCGTTTGAAACCATGGATAAATACGGAGCCGATGCTACTCGTTGGTATATGATTTCAAATGCGAATCCGTGGGATAACTTAAAATTTGATATTGAAGGAGTTGATGAAGTACGACGTAAATTTTTCGGAACGTTATACAATACATATTCGTTTTTCTCTTTGTATGCAAATTTAGATGGCTTTACTTATGCTGAAGATGATATAGCTATTGAAAACAGACCAGAGATTGATTGCTGGATTCTTTCGGAATTAAATACATTAACCAAAAATGTAGAAAAATTCTATGAAGAATATGAGCCAACAAAAGCGGCTCGTGCAATTCAGGATTTTGTAGGGGAAAATTTAAGTAACTGGTTTGTTCGTTTAAGCAGAAGGCGTTTTTGGAAGGGAGAATACGGTCAAGATAAAATTTCGGCATACCAAACATTGTATACATGTATGTTAACGGTTGCTAAATTAGGTTCGCCAATAGCTCCGTTTTTTATGGATAATTTGTACAAAGATTTGATTTCAGTTTCAGGTAAAGAGAACTTTGAATCTGTTCATTTAGGAACTTTCCCTTCATACGATGAAAGTTTGGTTGATAGTAAATTAGAGCACAAAATGCAGCAAGCTCAAAAAATATCTTCCATGGTTTTATCATTACGTAAAAAGGAAATGATTAAAGTACGTCAGCCATTACAACGAATTATGATTCCGGTATTAGACGAGAATGACAGAGAAGAAATTTTAGCTGTTGAAAACTTAATAAAATCTGAAGTAAATGTAAAGGAAATTGAGTTGATTGATGATGCTTCAGGAATTCTTGTAAAAACCATAAAGCCTAATTTTAAGGTACTTGGGCCTAAGTTTGGTAAAGATATGAGGTTTGTTACTCAGGCTATTCAAAAAATGAGTCAAGAAGATATTGCAATTGTTGAAAAACAAGGTGAAATTTCTTTAAAAATAAATGAAAAAATTGTAAATTTAACACAAACAGAAGTTGAAATTACCTCACAAGATATTGAAGGTTGGCTAGTGGCTAACCAAGGTGGTTTAACCGTAGCCTTAGATGTAACAATTTCTGATAGTTTGCGTAAAGAAGGTAATGCCAGAGAGTTGATTAACAGAGTCCAAAACCTTAGAAAAGAAAGTGGTTTAGACGTTACTGATAAAATTAAATTGTTAATTGAAAAAAATGACATACTAGAACAGTCTATAGCTGCAAATGAGCAATATGTAAAAACTGAAACATTAACAATCGAATTAGTATTTGAAGAAGTACTGGAAAAAGGCATAGAAATTGCTTTTGATGATGTAAATACCAAAATATTAATTCAAAAAATATAAGCTTATGAATGAAAATAATAGATACTCGGACAAAAATTTAGCTGAATTCAAAGAAATTATTCAAAACAAGATTGAACACGCAGAAGAAGACTTAAGATTATTGCAAAGTACATTTAAAAACGATAGTAATAATGGAACCGAGGATACCTCTCCTACTTTTAAAGCATTTGAAGAAGGATCAGAAACCATGTCGAAAGAAGCAAATGTACAATTGGCAATTCGTCAGGAAAAATTTATTCGAGACTTAAATAATGCATTATTGCGTATTGAAAATAAAACATACGGAGTTTGTCGTGTAACAGGCAAATTAATCCAAAAAGAGCGTTTAAAATTAGTTCCTCATGCTACTTTAAGTATTGAAGCGAAAAAACGCCAGCATTAATAAATAATTCTAATATTTAATAAAGTTCCCTTTATTGGGAGGCTTCATTATTGTTATCAAAGAATCCCTGCATATTGAAAAAAGCAATTTTTATAATACTAGTTGTAGTATTAATAGATCAAATTAGTAAAATATACATAAAAACTAACTTTTTTTATGGAAAAGAAGTAGTAGTTTTTGATTGGTTTAGAATACATTTTATTGAAAATAACGGAATGGCCTGGGGAGCTGAATTTGGAGGGAAAACAGGAAAACTGTTTTTAACAATTTTTAGATTATTTGCCATTACAGGTATTGGTTATTGGTTGTATTCTTCAATTAAAAAAAATGCTCATAAAGTTTTGATAGTAGCTATTTCACTTATTTTTGCCGGTGCTTTAGGGAATATAATTGATTCTGTTTTTTATGGAGTAATTTTTAATACTCCTGGAGGTTTTAATACAGCAACTGCTTTTACCGAACAACCTTATGGAGAATTGTTTTATGGGAAGGTAGTTGATATGTTATATTTTCCTATGTGGAGTGGAGATTTACCAAGTTGGATTCCTTTTTTTGGAGGAAAACCATTTACATTTTTCAATGCCATTTTTAACGTAGCTGACTCGGCTATTTCAATTGGAGTTTTCTTATTGATTTTGTTTAATAAAAAAGCTTTTCCAAAAGAGGAAAAAGTAGAACTTACGGATTAATTTCTGCTAGTTTTTGAACCAATTCAACCTTCATTTTATTATCGTTATCGCTTAATGGAAGATTTTTTGGTTTTAAAAGGTCTTTAGTTTCTAAAGGTTCTTTACTTAAATCAAATAAAGATTCTGATCCATCTTCAAAAAGTATATATTTATGGGTATTGTTCCTAATTGTTTTATTTAAATAATTTAAATTTTCACCAGCTTCAGAATATAAATATTCTCGTACCCCTTCATTAGAAACGGAAAGTAGGTCATTAAAATTATAACTGTCATTTATATATGAAACATTAACTCCTGCTATATTTGCTATTGTAGTGTATAAATCTGAAAGATTAATTAAAGCATCTTCCGTTTCATTTAGTCTAGTAATATTATTTCCTGAAATAATCATTGGAACATTAATACCTCCTTTATAAAGTGAACCTTTAGCTCTTTTGGAATTATATTCTTGAACAACCTGATTTGGAGTACCATTATCTCCAACAAAAATAATTACAGTATTTTCTTTTTCTTCTGAAGACATGCTGTTTAGAAGACGTCCAATTTCAGTATCCATTGCTTCTAACATTGCCAAATAGTAAGGCAATGGGTTTGCTTCAATACTCGCTTCGTCAGTTGGTAATTCACCTTGAAAATGCAATTCGTTTGGGGGTAAATGAAAAGGTTCATGAGGCGCGTTGTAAGCTAACCATAAAAACCAAGGTTGGGTTTGATCTTCTACCCAATTTATAGCCAAATCGGTATATTTTGAAGTTGTGTATTCTGCTGATGCAGTTGTCTGTCCGTTTTCGGTTAAATTCCAGTCCCAATAATTTTTTAGGCCTCCACCTAATGAGCCTGCATAATAATTGATTTCCATATTTTCAGGATGATTAGTATCTTTAGATAAGTGCCATTTTCCTATTACTGCATTGGTATATTGGTTGCTTAAATGTTGATTTAAATATTTTTGAATTGAAATCTCAGAAGTTGAAAGTACATCATCAACCTTAATAACATTTGTTCTAAAGCCATATTTACCTGTTAATATTGTTGCTCTTGTTGGTGTACACGTAGGATTTGACCAAACATTAGTGAATTTAACTCCATTATTCATTAAATTTTCTAATGTTGGCATTGAAGGTTTTTCATAGCCAATATTGTAACTAGGGCAAGCATCTAACCCCATATCGTCGGCAATAATTAATAAAATATTAGGTTTTTTTTTATTTTCTTCAGGGACATTAATATTATCTTCATTATCTGTTTGGATATCATTATTATTACTACAAGCTGAAAATGAAATAAAAATAAGAAGCCATAAATATATTTTATAAATTTTTTTCATATTAATCTATAGTTCTTACACATCTAACATAATTATAAACATAGCGCACATCACCTTGTGGGCCAAAATATTGAGGGTAATCATCTCTATTACCACTTTTAGGATCGCTACGTTGGCAACCAGCTCCGTGAACATCCATTAATGTACTATTCATTTTACCTTGCCCTTCACCAAATGCTACATAAACAGCACCAGCATATGGGTTAGCTCCGTCTAAATGAGTTGTCCCAGTCCAAAAAAACGGATAATGACCTGTATTTCCATTTGGATCAATAATCTCAGAGGTATCAAAAACAGGATTAATAGCTGGAGAATTTGTAGTTTGAGGAGATCTGGTATAATCAACTATACTTTGCAGCTCTTTTGCATTTGGTAAACGCCAGTCATTTTTATTAGCAAGTTCTAAGTTTTCGGCATATGCTAAAGATTCTTCCCAATTTTTTGATATTCCATCATCTGCTTTTTGCCACATTAAACCGGAGGCTAAATCGCTAATTGTTCCGTCGCCATTATCAATGAAATTATTTTTCCCATAATCCGTGTTTCCTCGAACCATTCTAAAGTACATATTATTTAAAGTATTTGTTTTAAGCCTAAATTTCGGATAACCTTTAATTCTTCCATCAATAAAATTTACCCCAAACACTGTTTCATCGGTATTCATAGTTTTTCCAACATATTCGGTAGCAGACCAAGTTTGGGCGTCTATTTCACGTTCACCAATTGATGTATTTCCTAATGGTTGATTGAAATAATTTGTGTCAATAAATAAATTTATTGCAGTTTCTCCTTTTACACTTCCAGAAAATAAAATCAAGGAGTATAATTCTTTAATGGTTGGAACTCTCCAGTCGTTATAGCCTCCTAAATTTGAATTTGAGGCTTTTGTAAATGCTTCATCAAAAGTAATTTTTTCACCCATATCCATTTCCCACATTAAACCAGTAACGTTATCGATAATAGTGCCATCATTATTTTTTATATATGATGGTTGGTTTCTTAAATAATGAGCATCTTGTCCGTAAAAATTTTCTCCTTCTAAGGGTTTTGAAATAATATTGCTTTCGCTATAAAAATTAACTACATCTGTATCAACTATTTCATAGGGATTATTAGGATTTGGTAATTCTGGAACGTCAAGATTGTTTCCATTTTCATCAATAATTACTGAGCTGTCTTTTTCACAAGCCACAATTATTAGAAATCCTATGAGTAACCAAATTATGTTAAATATCTTTTGCATTGTTGAGGTTTTTAGTTTTTGATTAGACTCGGAAAATTTGAATAGGTTTAATAAAAAATATTTTCCTCTGAAAAATAAGGAACACATCAATATTAATCGTATATTTGCGATTAACAATGAAAAGAACAAAACAAGATATCGTTTATCAAGTTGAAACAGAAGAGTTAGCAAAATTTGCTAAAGCTTTAGGTCATCCAACTCGTATTAAAATTTTAAAATATTTAGAAAATCAAAGTTGTTGTTTTACAGGTGATTTATTAGAAGTGATTCCGCTTGCACAATCAACCATTTCACAGCATTTAAAAGAATTAAAAGATGCAGGATTAATTCAAGGAGAAGTAAATCCGCCAAAAATTAAATATTGTATCAATCAAGATAATTGGACAAAAGCGAAAACTTTATTCAATAATTTTTTTAATAGAGATGTGGGTCAAAACTCTTGCGATTAAAAAAAATGGATTTATTAATTATTTATTTGAGAGATTAAATAAATAAAATAAAAATAGAATTAAATGAAAATTATTAAAGTACTAGGATCGGGATGTGGAAAATGTGCAACAGTTGATCAGGTTGTAAAAGAAGTTATTGCAGAGAATAATTTTGATGCTCAGGTTGAAAAGGTTGAGGATATTCAAAAAATTATGGAATACAATGTAATGAGTACTCCTGCGCTGGTGATTGATGAGAAGCTAGTTTTAACCGGGAAAGTGCCTACAAAAGATGAAGTTAAAGCACTTTTAGTAGACAATTTTGCTAATAATGCCTGTTGTTCTGATGAAAACTTGGATTCTTCATGTTGTTCTTCTGAAGAAAATGAATCTGGTTGCTGTTAAAATTTATACGATGTTATTTCAAGAAATTAATAATTCTGTTGAAAAGTTGAAAATTGCAGAAATTTCAGCTGAGAGAAAACAAGCTTTGCAACCAATGATTGAGTACATTCAATGTAAAGTTGATAATGAGAAAGACATAAATTTGAATTTTATTTGTACGCACAATTCAAGAAGAAGCCATTTATCTCAAATTTGGGCACAGGTTTCGGCTCATTATTTCAAGATTAAAAATGTATTTTGTTATTCAGGAGGAACTGAAGCCACTGCTATGTATCCAAAAGTAGCTGAAACATTAGAAAATCAGGGATTTCAAATTAAAAAAATGTCAGAAAGTGAAAATCCTATTTACAATATTAAATATGCTGCAAATGCACACTCTATTATCGCTTTTTCAAAGAAATATGAAGATGATTTTAATCCAAAAGTAGAATTTGCAGCATTAATGACTTGTGATCATGCAGATGAAAATTGTCCTTCCATTTTTGGTTGCGAAGCTAGAATTCCTGTTCGGTATAATGATCCAAAATCATTTGACAATACACCACAACAAGCTGAAAAGTATTTAGAGCGAAGTAATGAAATTGCTTCAGAAATGTTGTATGTTTTCTCACAAATTAAATAAAAATGAAAAAAAGGCTTAAATTTTTAGATAGGTACTTAACCTTATGGATATTTTTAGCAATGGCAGTTGGTGTTGGTTTGGGATATTTATTTCCACAAATAGCAAATATTACCGAAAAAATGTCAGTTGGTACAACTAACATTCCGTTGGCTATAGGATTAATATTAATGATGTATCCTCCATTAGCAAAAGTAGATTATAGCTTAATTCCTACAGTATTTAAAGATACAAAATTAATGTCAATGTCGTTATTTTTAAACTGGATTATTGGTCCAGTTTTAATGTTTGTATTGGCAATTGTTTTTTTAAAAGATGAGCCAGGGTATATGTCAGGTTTAATTTTAATTGGATTAGCACGTTGTATTGCCATGGTAATTGTTTGGAACGATTTAGCCGGTTCAAGTAGAGAATATGGAGCTACTTTAGTCGCATTAAATAGCGTTTTTCAAATAATAACGTATAGTTTTTATGCTTGGTTATTTATAACAGTTTTGCCTGGGTATTTAGGTTTAGAAGGTTTTGATGTAAATATATCAATTGTTGAAGTTGCTCAAAGTGTAGCTATTTATTTAGGAATACCATTCTTAATGGGTTATTTAAGTCGTTACTTTATTATAAAGTATAAAGGTTCGGATTTTTACAACAGAAAATTTATTCCAGTTATTTCACCTATTACATTAATTGCTTTGCTTGGAACTATTGTGTTAATGTTTAGCTTAAAGGGTGATTTAATTGTTGAAATTCCAATAGATGTATTAAAAATTTCAATTCCGTTGGTTATTTATTTTGTACTAATGTTTTTTGTAAGTTTCTTTATAGGTAAAGCAATGAACATAGATTATAAACGTAATGCAGCGGTTGCATTTACCGCAACAGGGAATAATTTTGAATTGGCTATAGCGGTTGCTATCGCCGTCTTTGGAATAAACTCTCAGCAAGCCTTTACAGGAGTTATTGGGCCATTGGTTGAGGTGCCTGTTTTAATTGCATTGGTAAATGTTTCATTGTGGCTGAAGAAAAAGTATTATTAGTAGTGTTATGTTTAAATGGATTGAACATTTAGCAGATTGGTTGGTTTTTGAGGTTTTAAATCTTCAAAAAGAAGAGCATTTAGCTCAAGCATTAAACTTTTTCATTTACGACTCAATAAAAATTTTATTACTGGTTTTTGTTGTAATTTTCTTTATGGGAATTGTAAATAGCTATTTTCCAGTTGAGAAAGTTAGAAATTACCTTTCAAGAAAAAAACTATACGGATTTGAATATTTCATGGCTTCTTTATTTGGAACAGTTACTCCATTTTGTTCTTGTTCATCGGTGCCATTATTTATTGGTTTTGTAAAAGGTGGAATTCCTTTAGGAGTTACGTTTGCTTTTTTGGTAACTTCACCGTTGGTAAATGAAGTGGCAATTGGCCTGTTTGTTGGCTTGTTTGGCATAAAAACAACGATTATTTATGTAATAAGTGGTGTGTTGCTGGGGACTATTTCTGGTATTATTCTTCAGAAATTAAGATTAGAAAAACATCTAACTACCTGGGTACAACAAGTGTTAGAAAATTCTCAAAAAGAAACAGAGAGATTTCAAATTGAGCATACTTCTTTTAAACATAGATTGCCTTCAATATGGAAAGAATCCAAAGCAATTTTAAGAGGAATTTTACCATATGTAATTGTTGGTATTGCAATTGGAGGTGTAATGCATGGGTATATCCCTCAAGGTTTTTTTGAGCAATATTTAGGTAAGGATAATTGGTTTGCTGTACCCATTGCAACATTGTTAGCAGTTCCAATGTATTCAGGGGCATCAGGGGTTTTACCAGTGGTTCAAGTATTAGTTTCTAAAGGAATTCCATTAGGTACTGCAATTGCTTTTATGATGGGTGTTGTTGGGTTATCGTTACCTGAAGCAATGATGTTAAAAAAAGTAATGACTATGAAACTAATTGCAATTTTCTTTTCGGTAGTAACAGTGTGTATTATAATTTCTGGGTATATATTTAATATAATTTTTTAATCAAAATAAAATTAAAGCACCCAATCAAGTGGATGTGGACTATTGCAAGTTTGGTATTATTAATTGTAGGAATGTACAGGGTATCTATATTTTTGAAAATTTTAAAGTAGATTTGTATTGATAAAACAATAAATAATGAATAACGGAATTAATAAAAAACAGCTTATTATTGCAGGAATTGTTTTTATAGTAGCCTTTTTAGTTTCAAGAGAAATTTTTTCGAATTGGGATACTATTAAAGCATTTTTGTTTGAAAATTAATTTTTTTGGTTAAAGTTAAAAAGTTACCAATTCATCAATAAACTTTAATTATAGTGTATTTTTTAAATAAGAATTGCTTTTGGATTTAAAACTTCAAATTAAAACCTTACCCTCACAACCTGGTGTTTATCAGTATTATGATAAAGACGGGGTTATTTTATATGTTGGAAAAGCAAAAAATTTAAAAAAAAGGGTTTCCTCCTATTTTACTAAAAATCACGAATATGGTAAAACCAAAGTGTTGGTTAAAAAAATTGCAAGTATTGAACATATTGTTGTTAATACAGAAACCGATGCTTTGCTTCTTGAAAACAATCTAATAAAAAAATATCAACCTCGATATAATGTTATGCTGAAGGATGATAAAACATATCCTTGGATATGTGTTAAAAAAGAACGATTCCCAAGAATATTTTTAACGCGAAAAGTAATTAAAGATGGTTCAGAATATTTTGGTCCTTATACTTCGGTTCGAACGGTTAAAGCATTACTTGATTTAATTAAAGAATTGTACTTGTTACGTTCGTGCAATTACGATTTAAGTGAAAAAAATATTGAAAACGGAAAGTATAAAGTTTGTTTAGATTACCATATTGGTAATTGTAAAGGTCCCTGTGAAGCATTTCAAACTGAAGAAAATTATTTGGAAGATATTGCTGCAATTAGAAATATAATTAAGGGTAATTTTAAAGAATCCATAAAGGCATTTTATAATTTAATGATGACTTATGCTGAGAAAATGGAATTTGAAGAGGCTCAGAAAATAAAAGAAAAAATTAATTTACTTTCTAATTATCAGGCAAAATCTACGGTTGTAAATCCTTCAATAACAAATGTTGATATTTTCTCAATAACCTCTGACGAAAGCTATAGTTATATTAATTTTTTAAAAATATCAAATGGGGCAATTATTCAGTCTCATACTTCTGAAATTAAGAAAAAATTAAACGAAACAGATAAGCATTTGTTAGAACTTGCAATAGTTGAAATTAGGCAACGCTTCAATTCTCAATCAAAAGAAATATATGTTCCTTTTGAAATTGATTTAGGTGAAAATATTAAAGTAACAGTTCCTAAATTGGGAGATAAAAAACGAATTGTTGATTTGAGTTTAAGAAATGCAAAATATTTCAGACAAGAGCGTTTTAAGCAAATTAAAATTGTGGATCCTGACAGGCATGTAAATAGGGTTATGGCACAAATGCAAAAAGATTTACGATTAAGTAAAGAACCACGGCACATTGAGTGCTTTGATAATTCAAATATTCAGGGTGCAAACCCGGTAGCAGCTTGTGTAGTTTTTAAAAATGGTAAACCAAGTAAAAAAGAATATCGCCATTTTAATATAAAAACGGTTGAAGGACCTGACGATTTTGCCTCAATGGAAGAAGTTGTCTTTAGACGTTATAAAAGATTGCTGGAAGAAGGTGAGCAATTACCTCAATTAATTGTAATTGACGGTGGGAAAGGACAATTATCTTCAGCAATAAAAAGTATAGATATTCTAGGATTAAGAAATACAATTGCTATAATTGGTATTGCAAAACGACTTGAAAAGATTTATTATCCAAATGACCCAGTTCCTTTGTATTTAGACAAGAAGTCGGAAAGCTTAAAAATAATTCAGCAATTACGCAATGAGGCGCATAGATTTGGAATAACACATCATAGAAATAAAAGGAGCAAAAGTGCGTTAACAAATGAATTAGAGCAAATTTCAGGTATAGGTAAGCAAACAGTTGTATCTTTATTAAAAAATTTTAAATCAGCTAAAAGAGTCTCCCTTGCAACAATTGAAGATATTGAAAAAATTGTTGGTAAAAGTAGAGCTTCAAAAATTTATAATCATTATCATAAAACAAAAAGTTAATTTATGCAATGAGCATAACTAAAAAAATTAAATGATTTTTTTAAGTACATACATTGCATCTAACCTTAAAAAAAGAAAAAATTACTAGATGAAAAGAATACTACTTTTAAGTTTATGGTTAGTTGTATGTTTTTCTTATTCTCAAGAAAAAACACAATCTAATGATGTTAAAGTTGGGCTGGTGTTAAGTGGAGGTGGTGCAAAAGGTTTTGCACATGTCTCAGTTTTAAAAGTTTTGGAAGAAGCAGGAGTTAGGGTTGATTATATTGGCGGCACAAGTATGGGAGCTATTGTTGGAGCTTTATATGCTTCGGGATACAATGCTAATCAGTTAGATTCAATAATTCATACAATAGATTTTACTAAAATTTTATTAGATGAATTACCACGAAAAGCTAAGCCTTTTTATGAAAAGGAAATAGGTGAAAAGTACGCATTAACATTGCCTATAAAAAATAAAAAAGTTGGGATTCCTACTGCAATTTCCGAAGGTCAAAATGTGCTAAATTTATTTACAAAGTTAACTCAACATATAAATAATATTGAGGATTTTAGTAAATTACCTATTCCATTTTTATGTGTTGGAACTAATTTAGAAACAGGTAAACAAAAGGTTTTTAAAAGCGGATTTTTACCAGAAGTTATTAAAGCAAGCGGTTCTTTCCCCACCTTGTTAGCACCTGTTAAAATTGATGGGGAACTTTATTCTGATGGTGGGATTGTAAATAATTTTCCAGTTGATGAAGTGAAAGCAATGGGTGCAGATATTATTATTGGAGTTGATATTCAAAGTGGTTTAGACGAAAAAGAAGAATTAGATTCTGCGGTAAAAATAATAAATCAAATTGTAGGTTTTCAAATGGATAAAACCCTAAAAGAAAAACTTGATAGAGTAGATGTGCTTATTAAGCCAGATATGAAAAACTTTAATGTTGTTTCTTTTGATAAAGTTGAGGAAATTAAGAAAGAAGGAGAAAAAGCAGTAAGAGAAGTTTTCCCTTTGTTAAAAAACATTGCAAGTAAACAAAAAAAACAGAAAAAAGACATCGTAAATTTAAAGCTAATAAAAAGATTTCATATTAAAAGGCTTGAAATTGAGGGAAATAAAAATTATACAAGATCTTATGTTTTAGGGAAGTTAAATATTAAAAAAAGAGATACAACTAGTTATAAACAATTATTATCGAGTATTGATAATTTATACGCAACTGGGAATTTTGAAAATATTCAATACAGAATAGTTAATGAAGAAGATGGTAGTATTGTAAAATTTAAAGTGAAAGAGCATCCTGTTTCACATTATTTTCAAATGGGCATACATTATGATGAACTTTATAAAACAGGTGTTTTAATTAATGGAAAATTAAAACATTTATTATTTAAGAATGATGTGATTTCAACTGATATTATTTTAGGCGATAACGTTAGATATAACTTTGATTATTTTATTGACAACGGATTTTACACTAGTTTTGGAGTAAAATCACGCTTCAACAAATTTAAAGCACAAGTAAGGTTTGATGAAGCC